>Ga0302167_10001169_pt1 | contig 11668 bp, 6 predicted proteins | sample I_Fen_N1_1_FD_193496 | JGI IMG/M metagenome (GOLD analysis project Ga0302167, IMG submission 193496) | Peat permafrost microbial communities from Stordalen Mire near Abisko, Sweden - I_Fen_N1_1 | ecosystem: Environmental > Terrestrial > Soil > Wetlands > Permafrost | place: Sweden: Abisko...
TGATAAGCGGAAGAAGAAACAACGTAGATGTCGATTACTGGACTCCCGAAAATACCGATGCCTATTACCCAAGACCGGGACATTATCAAAGCAATAATAATCCGAGATATGGAAGTACTCTGGCTTATTTTGATGCTTCATATCTTAAAATCAGAACAATTACTTTGGGATACAATTTCACGCAGGGAGTGTTCAAAAAAGCGGGAATCAGCAAAATGAGGGTGTATACTACAATAACCAATCCATTTGTATTTTTCTCTCCTTATCATAAGGCTTCAGGAATGGATCCGGAAACGAATTCCTACGGGAACGAAAATCAGGCGGTAAGCAACGAGATTCCATCAAGATTCTTAACCATCGGAACCAATACACCGTCTCTTAGAAACTATATGATTGGTTTAAACTTAACATTCTAAAAATTAATCAAATGAAAAAGTTCAGAATAAATACAGCCGCAAAAATTTTGCTATGCACCGTAGTACTTTCAAGCTGTTCAGATATATTGGAAGAAGAACCGAGAAATATTTATACACCGGAATATTTTGAGACAGAATCAGGAGTTTTAGGAGGAGTTACCTCGATGTACGCCCATTTACGATACATTTACGGAAACGGATATTGGCTAAATGCCTGCGAAACAGGAACCGACGAATACACTTACGGCCATGCCGGAGACAATAATTTCAAAGATATGGATATGTCCGGAGCTGGAAATTTAACACCTTCTTCCAGTCGTGCCGATGTTTTATGGAATAATGCTTTCAGAAATATCAATACCGCCAATGGAGTTATTCAAAAAGGCTCAGGAGTTGGAGTTTCAGACGCGATTATCGGGGAAGCAAGATTCTTCAGAGCGTTTGATTATTTTATGTTGGCTCAGACATTTGGAGGAGTTCCTTTAGACTTAGGTTCGGGAGAATTAGCTTTTAATATCAGTACTTTCAGAGGTTCAAAAAGAAATACGGTTTCTGAGGTTTATACTAAAGTAATATTTCCTGATTTAATAAAAGCAGTTCAGGACTTACCTGTCGGAGCTCGTGTTACAGGCGGAGTTACGAAAACTGTTGCAAGATTGTTTTTGGCTAAAGCTTATCTTACGTACGGATGGTGGCTTCAGAATCCAAACGGAATTCCAACCTATCCTCAAACAGATAGAGTAGATCCCAACGGACACAATGCACAATGGTATTTCCAACAGGCTTATGATATTGCGTTGCAAGGTATCAATGCGCCTGGAGCATATGGTTTACAGTCAACGTATTACGATGTAAATTTAGCTCAGAATGATAGAAATAAAGAAATGCTTCTTTATGCAGATCACACAGAATCAAGCGAATATTATGATGGATCAAGCCATTCTTACAACACAGGCGCTTCTCCAGGAAATTTTGCAGTTTGGATGACGACTTGGGATTACACGTTCCTTGAAAGTTCTCAAAGCCCATTGTGGACAGGTTCTCCTGTAAGAACTGTACAGAGAGAAGCAGCCCAAGCATACGGAAGACCTTGGAAAACAATGGCTCCAACCATTGAAGTGGTAAAAAATACATTTGCTAATAAGACACAGGATTCGAGATATGACGGTACTTTCGTAACAACTTTCCGCGGAAACTGGAACAAAGCAGGAATTTCAACGCCAACATTGTACAATGCCAACGCATTTCCTGTACAACCAGGAAGCGCGATTCTTACATTTTTAAATGACGATCCTGCTCAAACCATTGATTATTCTAATTCAGTCTACAAAAGCAACGTCGGAGCAGGCGTTCTTCCGGGAAGAGCAGATTACGTGATCGCACCAAGCGGAATCAGCAGATATGCTTACCCGAATCTTTGGAAAATAGGAACCTACAGAACCGATAACGGAACAGGACTTGGACAGCCAAATGGAGGAATTACACGTCAGTTTCCTGTTGCAAAATTCTCAGAATTCTATTTCATAGCAGCAGAAGCAGCGGTAAAAGGAGCTTCGGGAGCAATGAGTCCAAGAGATTTGCTTAATGTAATCAGAGCTAGAGCCGGAAAATGGCGTTGGGACAACAACGGAAATGTAGCAAAAGTGGAAGATAACAGTGGTGCAATGATCGCTGCAACGCCTTCAACGATAACTATAGATTATATTTTAGCTGAAAGATCAAGAGAATATTATGGCGAGGGTTACAGATGGTTCGATTTGGTTAGAACTCAAAGATGGAGTGATATCGCAAAAACATACAGCATTGGAGGAACTGCAGTTGGAAATCATACCGCTCAAACGTACACCAGAAATATACCAAATTATCTGTATTTAAGACCAATCCCTCAAGGACAAATGGATGCCATGGATATGAGCTCTTCAGAATTGGCAGCTTATCAAAATCCTGGATATTAGATAGATTTTAAAATAAAATTTTTACATTCATATCAGCAACAAAGTAGGCGATTCGGCCCGCCTGCTTTGTTTAATGAATAAGATGCTTAAAAATAACGAATATTTACAAAGGATTATTATTGTAAACTTTGCTGAGTAGAACGCCTTTGCGAACTTAAAAACATAAAGTAATTCAAAGAAAATCTTTGCGTCTCTTTGCGTTAAAAAAAATAAAGCAGATATTCAAAAAAGATTTAGATAAAATTGAAAATCAAAAATTATGGAAAAAACATGGCGTTGGTTTGGTAAAAAAGATAAGATTAAATTAAATATGCTTCGTCAGATTGGTGTTCAGGGCATTGTTTCAGCACTTCATGATGTTTCAAATGGAGAAGTCTGGTCTTTGGAAGCCATTAATGAATATAAAAACTATATTGAAAGTTTCGGACTTCGCTGGTCGGTCGTAGAAAGCCTTCCCGTAAGCGAATCCATCAAATATGGAGGTGAAAACAGAGATCAATTGATCGAAAATTACATCAAAAGCCTCGAAAATCTTGGAAAAGCAGGTGTTACAACCGTCTGTTATAATTTTATGCCTGTCCTCGATTGGGCGCGTACCGATCTTTATCATCAATGGGAAGATGGTTCATCTTCTTTATATTTTGACAAAGCCAAATTTGCCTATTTTGAAATGTATATTTTAGAAAGAAAAGGAGCTGAAAAAGATTATACGTCCGAAATTCTTGCTAAAGTTGAAGAGCTAAAAAAGACCATCACAGAAGAAGAAAAAAACGATTTAATTGATTCAATTATTGTTAAAACGCAAGGTTTCGTCAATGGAAATATCAAAGACGGAGATCAAAATCCAGTCGCTATTTTTAAAAGTTTATTGGCTTTATATGATGGAATTGATAAAGATCAGCTTCGTCAAAACATGAAATATTTCCTAGAAAAAATAATGCCTGTCTGTGAAAAATGGAATATCCAAATGTGCGTACATCCCGATGATCCACCGTTTGCTTTATTAGGTTTACCAAGAATCGTGACTTGCGAAGAAGACATCGACTGGTTTTTAAATGCCGTCGACAATCCCCATAACGGGTTGACTTTCTGTACAGGATCTTTAAGCGCAGGATTACAAAATGATGTTCCAAAATTGGCTCAAAAATATGCTTCCCGTACAAAATTCGTTCACCTCAGAAGCACCAATGTTTTCGAAAACGGAGATTTTATTGAAGCCCATCATCTAGAAGGCAGAGGGAAAATCATCGAAGTCATTCGCATATTTGAAAAAGAAAATCCAACATTACCCATGCGTATTGATCACGGTAGATTATTAACCGATGATATTGATAAAGGTTATAATCCTGGCTATTCATTTTTAGGAAGAATGCTTGCTCTCGGACAAATCGAAGGCGTAATGGCAGCCGTAAAAACCGAAATGAAATCAAACTAGGGAGTCCCAAAGGGACGACTTAACAAAGGATAGGATGCAATCCTATCAAATTTATAAGATCAAAAAACTATCAACCATTAACTATCAACCAACAACTACAAAGTAATGAACGAAATATTCAGCATAAAAGACAAAGTCGCCATCATCACAGGAGCTTCCGGTGTTTTAGGTGGAACCCTTGCCAAAAGTTTCATTAAAGCTGGTGCAAAAGTTGTGGCTTTGGGAAGAAATCAGGAAACGTTGGATGCTCGGGTTAAAGAATTAACCCAATCTGGCGGTGAAGCTTTTGCCGTTGAAGCCAATGTTATGAATATCGAAAGCCTTGAATCAGCATCAAAAAAGGTCATTGAAAAATACGGTAAAATAGACATTTTGCTCAACATTGCAGGAGGAAATATTCCTACGGCTACACTGTCTCCCAATCAGTCATTTTTCGATCAAAACTTGGATGGATGGGATGAGGTAACCAATCTCAACATCAACGGAACCGTTTATCCAAGTTATGTTTTCGGAAAAGTGATGGCAGAACAGGGAAGTGGAAGTATTGTCAATATTTCTTCGATGGCAGCGTATTCTGCGATTACAAGAGTGGCGGGATATTCTGCTGCAAAATCAGCGATTACCAATTTTACGCAATGGCTGGCTTCGGATGTAGCATTGAAATTTGGTGATAAAATCCGTGTCAATGCGATTGCACCTGGATTTTTTATTGGTGATCAAAACCGCGCAATTTTATTAAATCCGGACGGTTCTTTAACAGATCGAAGCAAAAAAGTCATTGCAAAAACTCCAATGGGACGTTTCGGAGATGCTGAAGAATTAAACGGAGCTGTACAGTTCCTATGTTCGGATGCTGCAAGTTTTATTACAGGAGCTTTATTGCCTGTTGATGGTGGTTTTAGTGCATTCAGCGGGGTGTAAATTAATTACAATTATTTTATATAGTTACCAAACAAGGTTATTCATTTTTTTGCTTGACTAAACCTTGTTTTTTTTCAGTTTGAATTAAATCTAGATCACTTATTTCTACGTAAAAATGAAAGGTTATAAGAAATAAGTGATTTTTAAATCTAAACTAAATTTTCCCTCACCATATTCACAAAATACTATGAAAACTCATCTTACAAAATCTCTTTTTGCAGCTGCTGTTTTATTTTTATTTGAAAGAAGTTCAGCACAAATCTTCTCAGATTTTATTTACAAAGGAAACGACAAAATATACAACGATAATCCTCTAAAAGAAGATGAATTCTATTCTCCGATTCTTCAGGGTTGTTATCCGGATCCAAGTATCACGAGAAAAGGAAACGATTATTATTTGGTAAATTCTTCATTTTCAATGTTTCCGGGTGTTCCGATTTTTCATTCTAACGATTTGGTGAATTGGAAACAAATCGGTCACGTATTGGATCGACCTTCTCAATTAAAAGTAGAAAAAGCCGGATTTTCTGAAGGTATTTACGCTCCCGATATCAAGTATAATCAATATAACGACACTTTTTATATGGTTACCACTCAGATTGCGAACGGAATCGGAAATATGGTGGTAAAAACAAAAGATCCCAAAAAAGGCTGGAGTGAAGTTCAAAAACTAAATTTTGATGGAATCGATCCTTCCATTTTCTTTGATGATGACGGAAAAGCGTACATCGTTCATAATGACGCGCCACCAAAAGGAACCGAGCAATACAGTGGTCACCGCGTTATCAAAATCTGGGACTATGATTTGGAAAAGGACCAAGTTGTTGCCGGAAGCGATAAAATTATTGTGAATGGTGGAGTAGATATAGCTCAAAAACCAATCTGGATCGAAGGTCCGCATCTTTACAAAAAGAATGGGAAATATTTTCTGATGTGCGCGGAAGGCGGAACAGGAGGTAATCACAGTGAAGTAATTTTTATGAGCAACAGTCCGAAAGGTCCGTTTATTCCTGCTGAAAATAACCCTATTTTGACTCAAAGATATTTTCCAAAAGACAGAAAGGATAAAGTCGATTGGGCAGGTCACGCAGACTTAGTAGAAACTTCTGATGGAAAGTATTACGGTGTATTTCTTGGCATCCGTCCCAACGAAAAAAATCGTGTAAATACAGGTCGCGAAACCTTTATTCTTCCCGTAGATTGGAGTGGAACATATCCTGTTTTCCAAAATGGATTGGTTCCAATGAAACCAAAAGTAAAAATGCCAAACGGAGTTAAAAACCAAACAGGTCAAAACGGATTTTTCCCGAACGGAAATTTCATTTTTTCAGATCATTTAAACAATAAATTGGATGACCGATGGATTGCCATGCGAGGTTCAAGAGAAAACTTTGTAAATGTGACTAAAAATGGAGTGAAAATTAATTCTTTCACAACTAATATTAAAGCTAAAGCTCCTGTCTCTGCATTATTTCATAGGCAACAACACGCTTCTTTTGAATCAACAGTGAGTTTAGATTTTAAGCCAAAATCAGAAAAAGATTTAGCTGGAATTACTTGTTATCAAAGTGAAAATTTTAATTATGTTTTTGGATTGACAAAAAAAGATAAAGACTTCTATTTAGTATTAGAAAGGACAGAAAAAGGAAATTCAACTCTTATTAAAAGTGAAAAAATTTCAGTTTCGAAAAGTATAAAGCTTCAAGTTGTTGCTCAAGGTGATGATTATCAATTTAATTATTCTTTGGACGGAAATAATTTCATCAATCTAGGCGGAAAGGTTTCTGGTGATATCTTGTCAACGGATGTTGCAGGTGGTTTTACAGGCAGTTTGATTGGTTTATATTCAACTTTATCGAATGATATTCAACCCTAATTTTTTTTTATTAATTCACAAATTAAATAGTATGAATTCTTTATTTAAGTCAATTACAATGTTGGTTTTCATTTTATTCTTTGGAATTAAGATAAAATCTACACAGCCATTTATCACCACAGAAAAAAGTTCAGAAACTATTCTGTTGAAAGATAAATCGACAAAAATTTCATTCTATTCAGACAAAGAAATTGATAAAGGAATTTTAAGAGCAATACATAATCTTCAGTCTGATTTTCAAAAAGTAACGGGTGGTTTTCCCAATATTTTAAATCAAATTTCAGCTTCTCAATCTCCATTAATTATCATTGGAACTGTTGGTACAAATTCAGTGATTGACAAATTGATCAAAGAGAAAAAAATTAATGAAAATGAACTAAAATGTAAACGTGAAAAATTTATCATTCAGAATATAAAAGACTTGAACGGAGTTTCAGAAATGATTGTTATTGCAGGAAGTGACAAGCGTGGAACTATTTACGGAATTTATGAATTTTCAAAGCAAATTGGTGTTTCGCCGTGGTATTATTGGGCGGATGTTCCCGTTAAGCAAAAGGAAAATCTCTATTTTAAAAAAGGAATTTACACAGACGATGAACCTGCCGTAGAATATCGCGGAATTTTCCTAAATGATGAAGAACCTTCACTAGGAAGTTGGGCAAGAGCAACTTTTGGAGGAATTAATTCTAAATTTTACGAAAAAGTTTTTGAATTAATTCTTCGCTTAAAAGGAAATTATATTTGGCCTGCAATGTGGGGAAAAGCTTTCTATGACGATGATCCCGAAAATGGAGTATTGGCTGATGAAATGGGAATTATCATGGGAACTTCACATCACGAGCCAATGGCATTAGCACAAACCGATTGGCATCGATACATCAAAAAGAATAATTTACCGAATATTTGGGATTACACTAAAAATTCAGAAGTTCTTCAACAATTCTGGAAATCAGGAATCGAACGAAGCAAAAACTGGGAAAAGCTTGTCACAGTTGGAATGCGTGGTGACGGAGATGAAGCAATGGGAGATAAAACCAATATTTCGCTTTTGGAGAATATTGTAAAGGATCAACGAAAAATAATAGAAAAAGTTACAGGAAAAAAAGCAGAAAAAACACCTCAGGTTTGGGCTTTATACAAAGAAGTTCAGGATTATTATGATGAAGGAATGCGCGTTCCGGATGATGTGATTTTACTGTTCTGTGATGACAATTGGGGGAATGTCCGAAAGCTCCCAAACCTATCTAAACCTTTACACAAAGGCGGTTACGGGATGTATTATCATTTTGATTATGTGGGTGGACCGAGAAATTCTAAATGGATTAATATCAGTCCGATTCAAAGAGTTTGGGAACAAATGAATTTGACTTACGAACATAAAGTAAATAAGTTGTGGGTGGTAAATGTAGGAGATTTAAAACCTATGGAATTTCCCATAAATTTCTTTATGGATATGGCTTGGAATCCAAAGCAATTCAATGCTGACAATCTTTTAGAATACACTGAAAAATGGAGTTCAGAACAGTTTGGCGAAAAATATTCTAAAGAAATAGCAAGAATGATCAATTTATACGCAAAGTATAATCGTCGTGTAACTCCCGAAACCTTAAATTCTGAAACCTACAGCCTTGAAAATTACAATGAATTTGAAACGGTTGTGAATGATTATCAAAAATTATCTCTTGATGCAAACAGGCTGTACAACGAGATTCCTGATGAATATAAAGACGCTTATTTTCAATTGGTTCTTTATCCGATCGATGCCTGTAGTAATTTGTATGAGCTTTATTTTAATGTGGCAAAAAATCATCAATTAGCCTCTAAAAAAGATATAAAAGCTAACGATTTTGCAGATAAAGTGAAGAAAAACTTTGAATATGATTCTATTTTACAGGATAAATACAACAATAAAATTTCTGGTGGAAAATGGCAACACATGATGGATCAAACAAGAATTGGCTACACAAATTGGCAACAACCAGATAAAAATACGATACCTGAAGTTGTTTATGTTTCCAAAAGCGAAAAAAATAAAGTGTTTAAGGAAAAGGATGGATATATTTCCATTGAAGCAGAAAATTTTTCACGTCAGAATAATTCAGATAAAATTCAGTGGAAAATCATTCCCGATTTTGGAAAAACATTGTCCGGGATTACCACTTTTCCTCAAAATATTAATCCAAAAGAAAATGAAAATATCTATCTGGAATATGATGTTGATTTCTCTTCAACAGGAATTTCTGAGGTTCAATTATTACTCGGTCCAACTCTCAATTTTAACAATAACAAAGGACTTCGATATGAAATTTCGTTTGATGGAGAAAAACCGCAGATTGTCAATTTTAATGAACATTATCGTGGCGAATTGGGACAGTGGCAGTCAGAGCATATTATAAAATCTGCTACGAAACATAATATAGCAAAATCGGGTAGACATATTTTGCGTTTTAAGGTTTTGGAAGCTGGAATTGTTTTAGAAAAAATCCTGATTAACACAGGCGGATTGAAACCTTCATATTTGGGCGCTCCCGAAAGTAGCAATTAAAATAAAATTCAATATTCAAATAAAAAATTACCAAGAATCACTCAAAAAATGGAAAATATTAAAGTTTCAGATTTTGGAATAACAAAGAATGGCGACCAAATAAAGAAATACACTTTGACCAATAAAAATGGAATGAAAGCCGAGATTATTAATTACGGTGGAATCGTCATTTCACTTACAGCTCCTGACAGAAAAGGAAATTATAAAGATGTAGTTTTAGGTTTTGTAAATCCTGAAGATTATTTTAATGAAAATTCTTACTTTTTCGGAGCAATTATCGGAAGATTTGCCAACAGAATTGCGCACGGAAAATTTAGTTTGAATGGGAAAATTTTTAATCTAAATAAAAATAATGGTGAAAATCATCTTCATGGTGGAGATCAAGGATTTTTTTCAAAGGTTTGGAATGCTGAAATAGTCCCAAATTCTCAAACACTCAAACTTTCATACACCAGTAAAGACGGCGAAGAAGGGTATCCGGGAGAACTTATGACGACTGTTTTTTACACTTTAACAGATCAAAATGCACTGGAAATTTCTTATGAAGCAACGACTGATCAGTCTACGATTGTTAATTTGACGCATCATTCATATTTCAATCTTTCGGGGGATTTTTCACGAGAAATTTTGGATCATGAGCTTCAGCTTGATGCCGATCAATTCATTCCCATTAACAAATCGTCTATTCCGGATAATGATTTAAAAAATGTTGTAGGAACTCCTTTTGACTTCAAAAATTTTAAAGAAATCGGAAAAGATATTAATGATGATAATGAGCAGTTGCAACGGGCAAATGGCTACGATCATTGCTGGGTTTTGAACGGAAATGGGATGAAATCGGCAGGTTCGCTTTATCATCCCGAAACAGGCAGAAAGCTAGATGTATTGACGGATCAGCCTGGAATTCAGGTTTATTCCGGGAATTTTTTGGATGGAAAATTTGAAACAAAAACGGGCGGAAAAAATGACCTACGGACAGGAATTTGTCTGGAAACACAGCATTTTCCGGACTCTCCAAACAGGAATTCTTTTCCCTCTGTTGAGCTTAAACCGGGAGAAATATATTCCACAAAAACTGTTTATCAATTTTCAGTAAAATAATATAATATGAAACCTCAGAATTTTGGACTTGCTGTATCGGTTTTCAGTGATTTTTAACAGAATAATTAATGAAAATTTTGCTTGAAATCGATTAAAATGACATGAAGTAAATGTTAAATTAATGTTAAAGTTATTCTTCGCTAATTGAGTCACTTTAAAGCCCAAATTGATGACGGTTATTGTTAAAAATATGATAAGTTATTCTTTTAAATTTTGAAGCAGAAGTTTAAAATATTTGTGAATGTATTTTCCAATGCAGAACTAGGGTTTTTCATTGTTTGATCTAATCTTATTTTTAATGATAAGTCAGATATTATTTACGAATTTTTCTGATGATTTATTTTTAACATTTGACCGCAAAAATATTCACGAGACAAAAACAGTTTTATATATAGATACTTTCTTTTATTTTTAAAAAACTTGAAATATTTATTTAATTAAAATGAATTTTAGAAAATGTTTTTAAGTATTATTTAATTTTTTGATGAATTTGATAAAATCGTCATTAAGATCAAATATCCCTATTATGAATATAAATAAAGCTTTTATCCTTTCCGTAATTTTTCTTTCGTTTTTCACACAGGCGCAGGAAATTACTCGTTTGCAGAAAAAAGGAACGGCGACACAACTTGTTGTGGATAAAAAACCATTTTTGATTTTAGGTGGCGAGTTGGGAAACTCTTCTGCGTCATCTTTTCAGGATATTGAACGAGATTTTCCAAAGCTTCAGCAAATGGAATTGAACACGGTTTTAGTCCCTGCTTACTGGGATTTGATTGAGCCGGAAGAAGGGAAATTTGATTTTAGTTTAATTGATAAAACAATTGATCAGGCGAGAAAAAATAATCTTAAAGTTGTCTTTTTATGGTTTGGTTCTTATAAAAATTCGATGAGCTGCTATGCTCCGCTTTGGTTTAAAAAAGACTACAAAAAATACCCCAGAGCCTATTCAAAAGCAGGAAAACCAATGGAAATTGCGAGTTCTTTTTCTGAAAATGTTTTGAAAGCCGATAATGAAGTTTTTGGTGAATTAATGAAACATATTTCTGTGGTTGATAAAACGCAAGGAACAGTAATTATGGTTCAAGTTGAAAACGAAATCGGAATGCTGGAAGGGGCACGAGATTATTCAAAAGAAGCTGATAAAATATTTAATTCGCAGGTTTCTGAAAATCTGATAAAATTTTTAACTAAAAATAAAAAAGAACTTCATCCCTCATTGCTTGAAAAATGGGGCAAACAAGGTTTTAAAACCAAAGGAAATTGGCAGGAAATCTTCGGAAATGATGTATATACAGATGAATTATTTACTGCTTATTCTTACGCTCAATATGTAGAAAATTTAGCAAAAACGGCTCGTTCCATTCACAATATTCCGTTGTATGTAAATGCTGCGATGAACAGCAGAAACAGACTTCC
>Ga0302167_10001171_pt1 | contig 11656 bp, 9 predicted proteins | sample I_Fen_N1_1_FD_193496 | JGI IMG/M metagenome (GOLD analysis project Ga0302167, IMG submission 193496) | Peat permafrost microbial communities from Stordalen Mire near Abisko, Sweden - I_Fen_N1_1 | ecosystem: Environmental > Terrestrial > Soil > Wetlands > Permafrost | place: Sweden: Abisko...
AAAACAAGGATTAAAAAATATATTAGATCTTAAAGTAATTTTACTTCTTCCAAAATAAATTACCTTCATTCATTAAAGCTTCAACGGCAGACATTCTTGAAACAGCTTCTGCCGAACAACTTGCATCAACCAAAATAACATTCGCTTTATCTCCAGACTTTGGCCATTGCTGATTTCCTTTTTCATCTAACGGGAGAATATTTTGCGTTGCAAACTGTAACGTTCTTGATAGTTGAAATTCCGTTGCATATCCATATAATTCGGCAATCAGATTTGCTTTTTGAAGCATATTTCCTGATCCGAAAGTACTCCAGTAATCCTGAACGTTATCATTTCCGATCAAAACTTCTACTCCGTATTTTTTCAACGTCGGAATCGGCATCACTTTTCCGGTGAATGGAACGGATGAAGCAATTCCAACCTTTGCAGATGCTAGTCTTTCTGCAATTTGTTCTGCTTCTTTTTGATTTAAATGAGCTAAAGCAAAAGCATGACTTATAAAAGTTTTCCCTTGAAGTTTGGGATTTTCTATGGCTTTATCAATTAAATAATTAATCGTTTTCATTCCTGATTCACCAACTTCATGCAAGTGAATATCAATTCCTTTATTATTGTCTAAGGCTAGTTGCACTGTAAAATCAAGTACTTTTTCGATGCTTCCGTCGATACTCAAAGGATCAAGTCCACCAATAAAACCTACATGTGGTAATTTTGCGACCTCTTTCATCAAAGGAACAGAATCCGTGTAATACAAACCATGTTGCGGAAAAGCCACTAATTCTGCACTGAAAGAATCTTTTTTATTTTCTAAAGCTTTCTCAAGATTTACTAATGATTTCAAGCCTGAAGTCGGATCAATATTGAAATGCGTTCTCACATAATTGGTTCCGTAACTTTGCAGCAGATCAATTAATTGCTCGGCACGTTCAACGGAAGTTTTCAACAGTTCTGGAATAATTTCCTGTTCATAAGAAATCATGTCTTTTACCGTTTTCTTTTTTGGCGAAAGTGTTTGCCACGGCAGCCCGTACCAGGTTTTATCCAAATGAACATGCATATCTTTGAAAGCAGGAAGCATCAGTTTCCCTTTTGCGTCGACAGCATCAGAATTTGCATTGTTTGGTTTAATTGATTTTATTTTTCCGTCTTCAATTTCGATACAGAATAAGTCTGTTTTTGTTTTGATAATTTCTTCATTATCGTATTCGAAACCCGTTTCCAAACGGACATTTTTCAACGTATAATGTCCTTTAGCAAGAGGTTGATTTTGTAATTGCATGATCCCAAGTTTAGTCCTACAAAATTACACCCGCAAAATCTTAAACAGGAGTATCAATTATGTCTTGTTTTGTATCAATTATTCTTTGAATTGAGAAGGCGTCATTCCTGTTTGTGCCTTAAAAAATTTTGAAAAACTCGCATGATCATAAAATCCGAGATCGTAAACAATATCTTTTACAGACATTTCCGAGACTTTTAATAAACGTTTTGCTTCCAGTAAAATTCTGTCCTGAATAAGTGAAGAAGCCGATGTATTAAGGTTTTTCTTGCAAACGATATTTAAATAATTGGCAGAAATATTCAGTTTTTCGGCATAAAAAGAAACCGACCGTTCTGTTTTAAAATGAATATCAATTAGATTTAAAAATTTAGAAATAATTGGATTAGAATTATACACTTCAAAATCTTTGAAAACTCCTTCAACCGATTTACTGACCAACAAACCAATCAATTCACTTCTTTTTTGAATGACTTCCCAAAAGGTATTTTCTTCATTTAATTCCTTTTGAATGGTTTTAAATTCATGTAAAATCAATCGATAAATTTCCTCTGAAACCGTAAAAGCAGGATGCTGAAAATAATAGGAAGCCGAAAATCTTAACGCTGGAAGAAAACTTTCATACCATTCCCGACTAATCATTAATTGATACCCAACTGTCTCTTTTTCAATCACCCATTGATGAACCTGATCCGGAAAAACCAGATGGATCTGATGATTTTCAACCTGATATTCTACAAAATCAATTGTGTGAGAACCTTTTCCTTTTTCGAAAAGATTAATGATGAAAAAATCGTGTTTATGAGGTTCATCAATTCTTCTTTCACCATACAATTCATTAAATAACAAATTACAACCCTGCGATTGCTTTTCTGCAAATTCATGAATTCCTAAAATGGGAAAATAATCTGGTTGATGGCTCATTGTGTGTAATTTTTCTCAAAAATATAATAAAATTAATCTCCGATCTACACACAAGGTAAGATTTTAACTATTACTCTAATTTTAATAATCTACAATAATATGTTTTCAATAAGCCTTGTCAAGGTTTAAAACCTTTACAAGGCTCACGATCCTGAAATACATTTAAAAATCAAAACACAATATTTCCCTGATAAATCAAAGATTCTACGTTTGAAATTCTTGAAACAGCTTCCGCCGAACAGCTTGCATTAAGGAAACTCAAATCTGCATTGTCCCCAACTTTTGGCCATTGTTGAACTCCTTTGTCATCCAACGGAAGAACATTTCCAGTTGCCAATTTTAAGCTTCTTGATAATAAAAATTCTGTTGACTGACCGTACAATTGCGCCATCAAATTCGCTTTCTGCAACACACTTCCCGTTCCGAAAGTATTCCAATGATCGACGATGCTGTCGTTTCCTGTTAAGACCTCAACATTATATTTGTACAGAGTCGGGATCGGCATAATTAAGCTTCCAAATGGGATTGTAGATACAATTCCGATTTTGGCGTTGGCTAGTTTTTCTGCAATTTCTTCCTGTTTTGGCTTTTCTAATTTTCCTAAAACGAAGCAATGACTTAGATAAGTTTTTCCTTTTAAATCAGGATTTTCATTTACTTTATTAATTAAATATTCAACAGTTTTTAAACCAGATTCTCCGCTTTCATGCAAGTGAATATCGATTCCTTTTTTGTTGTCTAAAGCCAGCTGAACTGTGAAATCAATTGTTTTTTCAATCGCTCCATCAATTGTAAAAGGATCTACTCCACCAATGAAGTCGATATCCATTTTCGCCGCCTCTTTCAAATACGGAACCGAGTCTGTATAAAAAACGCCATGCTGTGGAAAAGCCACCAATTCTGCTCCAAAAGTTTTCTTTTTATTGTCTAATGCTTTCTGTAGATTTTTTAAAGAATCTAATTTTGAAGTCGGCTCAATATTCACATGACTTCTTGCGAAAGATGTTCCTTTTGATTGTAACAATTCAATCATTTTCTCAGCTTTAAAAGTTGAGTTTTTCAACATTTCCGGAAGCATTTTTTGCTCTAAAGCGATCATTCCTTTTACTCCGCCCGTTCTTTTTCGGACTGCTTGCCATTTGTCTCCGTAAAAAGTTTTATCCAAATGAATATGCATATCTTTAAAAGCAGGAAGCATTAAAAATCCTTTGGCATCAACCGCTTTTACATTCGGTTGATTAGGTGTTATTTTTGAGATCTTTCCGTTCTCAATTTCGATATAAAACAGATCGGTTTTTGTTGAAATTACTTCACCTTCTTCGTATTCAAAACCTATTTCAAGACGAACATTTTTTAAGCTTAATTTTCCTTTTGCAGAAATCGTTGTACTATCAAAAATTGAATTTGCCATCATAATGTTGGGAGCTAAAGTTAGTCCGGCCATTGCCAGCGCTGAGCTTTTAAGAAAATCTTTACGAGATATGTTTGAAGTGTTCATTTCCAATCTATTTATTACAAATTTAAAAAGAACTGAAATGTTGGAAGTGTACGGTTTATTGCATTGTTTGTATGATTTATTGAAATCTTTTAAAAGTAATGATTTACATTCAGTTTGTCATTCCGGAGGAATCTAGACGCACTCTTAAATTGGATGTTGAGATCCTTTCAGGATGACAAAGATTCTGTTTTTATCTCCCACAGATTTCACGGATTTACACAGATGATTGTCTTTTATTTGTGTAAAATATTCGTGCCATTTGCGTTTTAATCAAAATAAAAAAAGACGAAGTTTTAAACCTCATCCTTTATAAATTTTATATTTTAATCTTAAGAAAAATCAAATTTTCTGACAGCTTCAAGCGTCATATCAATTTCTTTATCCTTGATCGCATCACTAATGAAATATGTTTCATATCCACTTGGTGGAAGATATATTCCGTTTGTCAACATTTGATGGAAAAAATTATTGAATAATGAATGGTTTGCTTCCTGTGCTTCATCAAAATTAGAAACTCTGTTGATGTGGAAGAAAACAGACATCATTGAACCTTTTCGGTTGATTTTATGAGCAATTCCTTTTTCATTTAAAATTTTTCCAATCTCAAAATCTAAGGTTTCTGTTGTCTTATTAAGATTAGTGAAGAAATTCTCATCGTTTTTGATCAATTGAAGCGTTTTTAAACCTGCTCTCATTGCCAAAGGATTTCCGCTTAACGTTCCGGCCTGATAAACTCCGCCTTTTGGAGCTAAATGATCCATAATTTCGTTTCTTCCTGCAAAAGCACCAACCGGAAGTCCACCTCCGATTACTTTTCCGTAAGTAACCAAATCAGCTTTTACATTATATAATTCCTGAGCACCTCCGAAAGCCAGTCTGAAACCTGTCATTACTTCATCGAAAATCAATAAAGCTCCGTTTTCGTCACAGATCTTTCTTAAGTTTTGAAGAAAATCATTTTCTGGAAGAACGCAACCCATATTTCCGGCAACAGGCTCGATAATTACGGCCGCAATTTGACCTTGATTGTGTCTGAATAAATCCTGAACCTGCTCAAAATCATTATATCTTGCCAACAAAGTATCTTTTGCAGTTCCTTCCGTCACTCCTGGAGAATTCGGGTTTCCAAAAGTAGCTGCTCCGCTTCCCGCTTTGATCAAAAATGAATCTGAATGACCGTGGTAACAGCCTTCAAATTTCACAATTTTATCTCTTCCTGTGAAACCTCTTGCCAGTCTTACCGCGCTCATACAGGCTTCCGTTCCCGATGAAACCATTCTGATTTGATCAATATTCGGAACATTCTCTACGATGAATTTTGCGATCTCAGTTTCCAATTCTGTCGGAGCACCGAAAGAGAAACCTTTTTCTGCCTGAATTTTTAATTCCTCCAACACTTCTGGATGGGTGTGACCTAAAATAGCAGGTCCCCAAGAATTGATGTAATCGATATAAGTGTTGTCATCAGCATCTGTAAGATAAGCTCCTTTTGCAGATTTCATAAAAACAGGAACGCCACCCACAGATTTGAATGCACGAACAGGAGAATTTACCCCTCCCGGAATGTATTTGTAAGCTTCATCGAATAAAGCTGAACTTCTTTGATATTTCATTTTCTATTTTTTATTATTTTACCCTTCGAAATAAGGGGTTCCATCTTCTCCTGCATAGTTTTTCAAACCATTTACCATTTTATAATACAGTCTAAAGGTATGTCCGTTTCTCCAGACATTTCCTTCTGGAAAAAATTGACCTTCCAAGATTTTATTGTTAGGAAAAATTGTTTGATATATTAAATTATTTGGATCGTTTTGATCAGGCTCAGAAAGAACAACTAATCCGGAACCATCCATTAGATTTATTGAAGCATATTTAATCGGATAAACCTGATTAGAATTTTCATCAACCAATCCAAACAAATTTGTTGAATCTGTTGAAAGAATGTAAGGTTTTCCATTATAGAACTGCCATCCGACATAAGCAATATCCGGTGTACTTACATACATTCTTTTGATCTTGGGAATATAAATTCCTATATGCGAATCTTTAGAAACAATTTCCAGGAAATTAGCTTTAAAATTGATTTGATAAGCATTTTCATCTTCGTAAGGCTTAATCATTTCCAAATCTTCATCATCAAGATCGTCCCGAGTTAATTTAATCTCTTTTGGCTCTCCTATATTAGTATTAATACCTGTTCCCCACCCGCGATCATTGATTGGATGCCTTTCAGGCTCAATGTATTTGTCAAGCCTCATTTTTGTTTTTATGGAATAATTATAATAGTCAAAACCATCGAAAACGAGATAATTTTCACCACTTATAGTGATCGGTTTATCAGAAATAAAAGGCATTATAATTGTAGCATTGCTGTCAATTATCCCAAACTTACCGTTTTGTTCAGCATGAAAACCACTGACAGATTCATCATACCAACTTATGCTGTAATATTGTGGCTGTACGGCAATAAATTTGTTAGCATCGCATAATCCCCATAAATTGCCTCTTCTGAAGGGAATATATTTTTGTTCTTGTGAAAAAAGGGTACACGATATGAAAACTAAAAATACCCATAGATATTTAAAATTCACATTTACTATTTTCATGGTTTGGGTTGAGTATTAGTTTCTAGGTTTTTTGTCAATCAGATAAATTAACTGTCCTGCAGATGGTTGCTGACCTTCATCCATTCTGTTTTTTGCGTATAATTTATGTAATTTAATTCCGAATTTTTGGGCAATATCGTGCATATCTTCTCCTGAAAGAGCTTTGTAAGTTGCTGTATTTCCATCTGAGTTTTTAGATTCAAGGAAAACAATTTCGTCTTTCTTTAAAACATCGCTTTCAAGTTCATTCCATTTCGTCAGTTTGCTTTCGCTTACTTTGAATTTATTAGCAATGAACTGAACATTCGTGTCCTCAGGAATAATGATATATTTCAAGCCATCATTCGGATGACTTTTAATTAAAATTGAATTAAGGATTTCAGCTTTTGTCTTGATTCTTTCCACTCTTTTCTGCTGTTGAGCGAAAGAAGTTTGCTTGTAAGGAACATTTACTGTAACAGGATCTTTATCTTTCTTTACAAATTTTGAAGGCTCTAATCTTGCCATAAAGCTTCTGTCATCCTTTAAATCAGGATACATTCTAAGAACTGCGTACAAAACTTCTTTAGAACTTGTATTATCGAATTCGTACAGTTTATATCTTTCAATTTTACCGATCAAGATAGATGCGTAGCGAGGATTTGTTGCATAGCCAGCCTTTTTCAGACCATATGCCCACGCTTTGTAATCTTTCATATCTAAATTGAAAAGCCCTGTATAATATTTTCTTGTTGATAAAAATATAGAATGGTCTTCATAAGATTGTCTAGGATCTTCATACACTCGGAAACACTCATTGGGAGCGTCATCGGTATGTTTCATGGTTTTCCCCGTCCAATCTTCTTTACATTTTATTCCGAAATGATTTTTACCTTCTAAAGCCAATCTGCTTTGTCCACCACCAGTCTCAAGAAGTCCCTGAGCAAGCGTAATAGAAGCAGGAATTTTATACTTTTCCATTTCTTCCACTGCATATTGAGCGAATTTTTGGATGTATTGGTCTTCAGTAGCCCAAGTCTGAGCCGAGAATTTTGATAAAACTAAAAGGCTTATTAGTAAGAAAAGTCTTTTCATGTTTTTCAATTTTACTTTATATAATTAAATTTCTATTCTGTTTTTCTAAGAGCAAATTTGCTCCTTCAATTCCTTGTAATCCACCCGTGTGGAAGCACAAGATCTTGCTGTTTTCAGGAAAATATTCATCATCAATCAGTTCAAAAACCTTCTGCATCATCTTTCCTGTATATATCGGCTCTAACGGAATTCCGTATTTCTCCTTGAAATCATTGATAAAACGGATGTTTTCATCTTTTATTTTACCATAACCTCCAAAACTTGAATCTATTAGATTGAAATTTCTTTTTAAAGTTAATTCTGAAATTTTATTTTCCAAAGAAGAATCGTCAACTACCTTAAAACCTATAACTTTCTGATTCCCTTTACAAAATTTTGAAATCCCGGCAATCGTACCTCCGGTTCCAACTGCGGTGCAAAGATAATCAAAATCTTTTGTTTCGTTATTCAGCATCATTTTTACGCCCTGTACGGCATCTTCATTGGTTCCGCCTTCCGGAACGATCAACGCATCTGGAAATTCATGTTGTAGAAATTCTGATAATTTTTCTTTATTTCGATATTCTTCACGGGTAATGAATTTTAAATTCATTCCGTTTCTTTTTGCGAAAACTAAGGTTGGATTATCTCGCCATTTATTCTGTAATTCTTCCCCTCTGATAATTCCTAATGTTGGAATTCCCGCTAAATTTCCCACAGCAGAAACAGCAGAGACGTGGTTTGAAAATGCTCCGCCAAAGGTTATGATATAAGGTTTTTCAGGATTTTGATTTACATAATTATTGATATTGTGGAAAACTTTCCAATATTTATTTCCTGAAATTTGAGGATGAACTAAATCTTCTCTTTTAATGAAAAGTTTTATGTTTTTATTGATCTGAATTTCCTGAATGGGGATTTTTTCTGTTGGGAGTTGTAATAACATTCTCTATTAATGATATTTATTTTGAACAAAAATAATGTTTTTTTAAGTTTGCAAGGGCGTTTCACTCAGCTAAGGAAATTTTATTTTCCATGCGGAGTGTCATTCAGAACGGAACGAAGTGGAGTGAAGAATCTAAATATATTAGAATAGATTTCTCCTTACGTCGAAATGACAAAAGTAACGTGTTTTTCTCCCACAGATTTCACGGATTTGCACAGATGCTTGTGTTTTATTTTTGAAAATAATTTGTGGAATTTGTTTTTAAATGAAACAATTCATAGTTACAGATACTTTCTAAAGTTCCAGAATTTTCTTTTTTTGAGATAATTTAAATCAAATTCATTGGCGTAAGCTTCTCTTTCGAAGGAGATTCTTTTGTAGGCCTGATAACTATCTTTTAGTTTAAAAAACCAGTAATAATATTCAATGACGTAGAAAATGTAAAAGAAAATAATAAGCATTTCCAACTGCTGTCTGAGGTGGATTTTTTCGTGATTGATAAGTATTTTATTTTCCTTATCTTCGGTTTTCCTAACGAAGATAAAGGGAAAAAGAGCGATGCCATTAATTTTAAGTTTTTTTAATGGCTTTTGGCACACAATTATCATGATAACAAATATAAAGTTTTTTGACTTAGAGATTTAACTTATGGCACTTTTTGACATCAAAGAAGGTGAAGACTTTTACTACAACGAGCAGGGGTATAAGGTTTTTACGGAAAAATTTCATCTGAAAAGAGGACATTGCTGTAAAAGTGGCTGTAGACATTGTCCTTACGGATACGATAAAAAGACCGATACATTCATTAAAAACGATAAAAAAAATAAATAAAATGAAAAAATATATTTTTATTTTGTTAGCTGCGGCTACTTTGGGTTTAACGTCTTGTAGTCCTTTTCAAGTGCGTTCAGACTACGCCGAAACTGCCAATTTCACTTCTTATAAAACTTATAAAATAAGAATTGATGATTTGAAGCTTAATGATATTGATAAAGACAGAGTGTTGAACGAATTGTCTAGACAACTACAAGCAAAAGGACTTCAATCGGGCGAAAATCCGGATCTGATCGTCAATGTAAAAGCAAACCACAAGAAAGTTACAGATATCAACAGCGGATCTCCTTACGGAATGTACGGTTGGGGCGGATCTTTCGGATGGGGTCTTGGAATGAGCAGAACTTGGACAAGCAACTATAACGAAGGAGCAATCATCGTTGATCTTGTAGATGCAAAATCTCAAAAATTAGTTTGGCAAGGTATCGGAAGCGGAATTTCTGTAGATTCTCCTAAAGCTAAACAAAGACAGATTCCTGAGATTGTGGCAGAGATCATGAAAAATTATCCTCCACAGAGAAAATAATAAGATTTAAATCAATCAATTATATTAACAGAGCTAGCACATTTTTTGTGTTGGCTCTTTTTATTTTTCTGAATCGCAAAAGGATCAATATAAATTTCAAAGCTTTGTGAATAAATAAGATGCAATACCTATTAAATTTAACAGTAATGTAATTTTTCATTCAAAAAAATATAGTAATCTTACTGTAAATTATTAATATGAAAAAAATCATCTTATTTCTTGTATGGGCAGGGTTTGCCAATGCTCAGGCTCCTACAGGATATTACAACGCTGCAAATGGGCTTACCGGAGCATCTTTGAAAACAGCATTAAGCACCATTATCACCAACGGACATCAGGACAAAGGCTATGGCGGATTGTGGACAGGCTACAAAACCACAGATATCGACAAAAATTATGAAAATGACGGTTCAATTTTAGATATTTATTCTGAAAAACCAACCGGAACCGATCCTTATAAATTTACACCGGGAACTAACCAGTGTGGAACCTATTCGGTAGAAGGAAACTGCTATAACCGTGAGCATATTGTTCCGCAAAGTTTATTTAATGAAGCTTCTCCAATGGTGTCTGATATCAACTTCATCCGAGCTACAGACGGAAAAGTGAACGGAATGAGAAGCAATTATCCTTTCGGGAAAGTGGGAACAGCCACTTTCACTTCTCAAAATGGTTCTAAGCTTGGAAATTCTGCGTCTTCAGGATATGCGGGGACGGTTTTTGAGCCAATTGATGAATTTAAAGGTGATGTTGCACGTATGATTTTCTATTTCGTAACCCGTTATCAAAGCAAACTTTCTACTTTTTCTACAGGAAATATGTTGGGAAGCACCACTTTTCCGGGATTACAGACTTGGGAACTGAATGTTTTATTGGCTTGGCATAATCAAGATCCTGTTTCTCAGGCAGAAATCACAAGAAATAATGCTTCTTATACTTATCAGGGAAATAGAAATCCGTTTATTGATAATCCGAGTTATGCAAATCAAATTTGGGGTTCTCAGCAACCTTCGACTGATACGCAGGCTCCTACAATCGTTATAGGATTAACACTTCCATCAAAAACTTCAAACAGTATTTCACTTTCATGGAATGCTTCAACCGATAATGTTGGTATTTCTTCTTACAATGTTTATATGAACGGAAGTCTGAAAACTACGGTAAGCTCAACCTCAACAACAATTTCAGGATTAAGTCCTTCTACAACTTATAATTTCTATGTTGTGGCAAAAGATGCGGCAGGGAATTCTTCAACAAACAGTTCAACCGTTTCGGGAACAACTAATGCTGGAACTTCTACTCCATCACCTAATTGCGTGAATGAAACCTTTGAAACCATTCCGGCAAGCAGTGCTTCTTATTCTACAAGAACATGGACTAACGGAGGAATTACATGGACTGCAACAGATTCCAGAACAGATCAAACAATTTCTACGAAAGCGATCACGGTAAGAGATGGTTCATTAAAATCTAGTTCTTCGGCTAATGGAATCGGTTCTTTGACGGTAACGACTCAATTGAAATTTACAGGAAGCAACGGAACATTTAATGTGGTGGTGAATGGCGTAACCGTGGGAACTATTCCTTACAATGCGACGGTTGCGACAACAACGATCAATAATATTAATGTTTCAGGAAATGTGGTGGTGAGTTTAGAAAATAATTCATCAAGTGACAGAGTTGCGATTGATAATTTAAACTGGACTTGTTATTCAGGAACAGCAAAACAGAACGTTTCTTCTTTAGAAAAAGCTGTAATTAATGATTTACAGATCTATCCAAATCCGGTTTCTAATCAGGAGATTTTTGTAAAAGGTGAGACTCAAAATATCACAAAAGCTGAGATCTATAATTTGCAGGGAAAAGTGATGCAGACAATTTATCAACCTTTTAAAAACAGTAGAAATTCTCTTAAAATTAAAAATTTAGAACAGGGAATTTATATTTTAAAACTGGATACTACTACATTGAAATTTGTGGTGCAGTAAGA
>Ga0302167_10001172_pt1 | contig 11639 bp, 15 predicted proteins | sample I_Fen_N1_1_FD_193496 | JGI IMG/M metagenome (GOLD analysis project Ga0302167, IMG submission 193496) | Peat permafrost microbial communities from Stordalen Mire near Abisko, Sweden - I_Fen_N1_1 | ecosystem: Environmental > Terrestrial > Soil > Wetlands > Permafrost | place: Sweden: Abisko...
ATACGCAACCAACCTTGCAGGACGATGAGATCAGAAGGCATTAAAGCGAAGGGGGAAGTCGGTCGGGCCATGCGCATAACCAATCCATGACATTGGACGCACAGTATATCGTTACCATTAGATAAATGAATTAACCGCTCAGTCCACTAGTAAGCTTGGCTAAGAATGACTCTGCTCTTATCTATCAGCTTGATAAAGAGATCTCCGATGCAACGGCGCAAGCTAATGAGCTGAGGGCTCGCGGGATGGTTCCAGGGCATTGGAGCTTGAAGAATCCGTAGGTGGGCGTGCAGCATCACAGCGTGCTCAGGCTCTTGCGCGTATCAACGCAGGATCACTAGAGATCGCTCACATCAAATCTGGGGTTGCCAAAGCGTCGAGCCTACCTCCGTTGCTGGCTCAGCTTCTGTGCCTTGGTTTCGCGATGTCCCTGGAGATCGTTCCAGCTCTGATATTGACTGGCGTTCGGGGGTCTAGACGCTCTATTACGCATGTTGTAGCCTCGGAGGGTAGCGAAAAGCTAGTATTGGGTGCGACAACGTTGCCAGCGGAGGTGTCAGAAACGCCAGAAACCTCAAAAACTACAGAAACGCTTTCTGATTCGAATGCAGAAATCCTGAAAACGCTCGTTGTCCACGCAAAAACCTTGGAACCCGGTACGCCGGTTAGGCTCAAGGAATTCGCGAAAAACGCCAGAATCGGGAACCTCCGGGCCGGTGAGATTTTCAGAAACGCAGAGAGATTGGGAGTTATTAGAAAAACGACAATTGGGTATGTAACAGCTTAGTAAAAACGTTTTTAATCGCTAGTTCAGCGCTAGTAGCATTGATGCAACTAAATAATTATGGATTGATATGAAGGCTTATAGAATTATGTGGGGAGTGTTCATGTTGTGCGTGGTTACACCCGCATTCGTATTGGCTTCTGCAACAGAGCTTCAGACACTACCGGAAACAGCGGCACAGGCACTTGGTTTTCTTCAGGGTTGGTACTTACCTCACTTCCTAGCATCGATAATTGCGTATCCAGTAGCAGTTTTGGCAACCATCTTGCCGGGCTCAAGCACGCTTCTGCCTTTCTTGGGAGAGATGATCGGGGAAAATGTTGGGGTGATCCTGCTGGCTGCGGCGCTGCTGAATGTCGAGCCTCCTTTCTATAAGCGTCAGGATGACATCGAGATTGCAAATGCTGCGGCGTAAAACATTTGCTCAAGCTTGTGCGTTCCTAGCCGTGTTCTGGCTTGTTGGGGAAGTTTTCTTTGGATTTGTCCGCTCGCCTTTTGCAGACACGTTTACCGGCAATGTCTATGTAGCTGCTCAAAAGAATGGTTTTGTCCAGTTGGAGCCTCTGAACGCTCAAGTTCGCGTAGAAATAATCGACAAGGGTTTTGTATACGATAGAGTCGATGAGGTGTCCAAATCCGGTTTGCGTATCAAATTCACCGGTGAGGGTATCGAAACACTTAAACGCTATGGCGTTGATCCGAAGTTGCTGGGTGGTGAAGATCCACACGGGGGCCTATGCGAAGTGAGGACGTCGGACACGAGGAACCACGCAAATCTATTCGCCGGAATGAAAACTGAGTACAGCGAACAAGAGATGCGCTACATCACTGCTCACGATATGACGTTCTACAAGGTCGCGAGCGACGACGTTGATTGCAAGACGATTCATGTCGGTACAGTGCGTTTCGACAACGTCCAGATCGCTTTTGACGGCCTGAGCAGTCCTGGTTTTGTCTTCGCTGATCTCAAGCGCGACAGTCACATTGGGTTCCTACAGCGCATGATCATGAAGCTTCGATTCAATGCTGAGAAAGACTGGCCGAAGTTCCTAGCGATCAATTGACATCACCTTGTCACGCTTACCCTGGCGGCGACTGAATCCGTAAACCCGGGCTTTTGAGCGCTGATCTCGAAAGTCAGGGAGCTGAAGTACGCCCCCCCATTCAGCGACGTCTCATCAGCAAAAGTCCAAGAGTCCCCTGTGATTCCGCTCACGGTTTTAACGACATTACTCCCAGATTTCACGATCACCTGGTAGGTCGCATCGGTCAGCTGACTCTGATCGTCGCCATTAAAGACAACTACAGGGATTGTTCCATCGCGCTTCCTCCAAGTCACAGTAGCGACTCCAGTAATTTGCCCACTCTCAACCCCATTCACCCGCACCCGCCCAGGAGACCACGGCGCTGAGTTGGCTCCGGCCACGCTGTACGAATGCACGACTGCATCACCGACACCTAGCACTCCAGTTTGCGTTCTCGGAAGCATCCTGAACGACACGGACTCGCTCCTGACGTACTGCCAGTCAGTAATACCAAATCCTTCTGACACCGCCCATGCGCGAGCTCCTGCTGGATGTGCCAGCGGCTTAGTATTAAACAGGCCACGGTTCACCAGGCTAAGAGTCACAATAGTAGAGTTGCCAGGGACAGCATTCTGATAAGAGATCCACTCTCGGCCTAGCGCACTCACAATCAGCATCAACCCCAGGCCCTGACGAACCTCTTCCTGCGTGATCGACGACAGCTCTGCAGATGGCCCCGATAGCACAAGGCTCACATCAGTCCAACCAGTGCTCATGGCTTTCGTAGTCGAGAAAAGCGGTGTGAAAGGCATCGCTCCGGCATCGACATACCCACTGTCCACACCGCCCTTCACTTGCAGTTGGTAGTCGAGCGCAACGCCAGGATTTTCCGCAACAACAAGCACGCTGCTCACCGTTTGGTTTGTCGTCAAAATCGTCGGAGCATCAATGATGTCGAAGCGTGTGATGTCTGTTGCCTGGAACGTGGGTTTTGTCCATTGCCGTTCTGAGCCATCTGCGTAGACGCTCATCAAGACGCCGAAAACATCCTGGACGAGCGTGAGGCGCACGGAACCATCCTGCGGAGCTCCAAGGTCGACGCCGGTCACACGCATGACTAATTTGTCGACGCCTTCTGCAGGCCAGGACAGGCGAACGACATCACCGACCTCGGTATGTGCTGGCCCACGGTTGCATTCAGCAGTGCACATAGCCAGGGGGACAGATGCGCTGGCCATCTCACGCATAACGATCTTTGATGCCGTGTCGCGAGTGCTGATCATGGGCATCTGGACGACCTGGCCATCGGAGTCACCCTTGTGGATGCGCAACGCATTGCTAACTGACGCGCCTGCAGGAATCGGAACAGCGACCGGATTGAAGAGGTAGACATCTACCTTACCAGCGCCATCTGCGTCCACATTTGCCGCCACAGAGAACGATTGTTTAGATCCCGCAACCTTGAGGCTATCGCCAACCTTGAATGTTGCACCAGGTGTTGCACCGGTCAGAATCAAAAGTGTAGAGCCCACAGCCGCACCAACCGAGGTTTTGAGGCCTACATCGGCACTGGCCGAGCCGGCATAGTGCATTGGTACTTGGTTGTCTTCAAAGATATCGAAGCTGTATCTACGCCCGATTTCACCTTCCACTTCCGCCTTCTGGTCATTACCTGCTGTAAAGAGCGAAATCGTGTTAGCAGCAGTATCGTTTGAAAGTACGAGGTTCCGACCAGTCCAAACTCGCAACTCATTCATCCTGCGGCGAGCTTCGATGAAGTCATCTTTAGTGCGGATGTTTTGTGAGCCAATCAACCCGGAAGTATTGGCAACCTCTTTATAGCAATTGAATGCCGAACTATTGATATCGTAGGCCAGCGCATCGGCAGCTCCCAGGATTGCATCAGGAATTTTACCTGGGCGCATTGCAGCGTGTTCGGTGTCGAAAATGACGAACTCTTGATAGATGTGCCTATCCAGCTTCATCTTCACACTGTCGAGATTGACATCGGTTGGAGTGGACGGAGCTGTAGTTTGAATTTTCACTCCATCAAATTCGATTTGTTTGGTGACAGTGATTTCGTCACCGACTTTATTAGCCTCATCCTTCGCGTCGATTGTTACTTTCGTAAGCATAGTTGCCTTGTCGTGCAAGCGCCCCAAAAGCTCAGGAAGAACCAAGTCAGATTGCATTGGTGAGAAGTCGTTACCAAAAGCATGGAGCACGACTAGCTTACTAGCTTGAGTCATTTTATCTACCTATTATTATTGTTATTTTATGGTATTTGATGCAGGTCTTCTGCCCTCGCTAGAGAAACAGAAGTAATTACATTTGAGCTACTCAGTCGATTGTTCAGCTGTACCCTAACCGACCAGTATCTCGCCAGAAAGATATTTTTTCTTTAATTCTTCGCGAGTCTTGGGATCAGCCATCAAAAGCTTCTGTTGGAACTCGTCACGTTTGTAAGTCTGGATGTTATTCCCAGCACCTTGCTTACCCCCAGATCCTGGCATCGGCTTGAAATAGTGCGGATGATATTGAGTAAGGCCTTCGATCCATTCTTTCGGAGTCAACGCGCGACCAGACTTACCCATAGCGACGTTGCCATGCTGATCTCGGCTAATGAGCTCGCCACTGTCAGTTGATTGCCAAGCGCCGCTAGCAAGGTTAATCAGATCGTTAATTGCGGAAGGCTGAAAGAATTCGTTCTTCAGCGCCTCGTTGCCGAATTGTTGATTGATTTGAAATTGCTTGAGCTTATTTTTTTCAGCATCGACTGCCTTGCGAAGTTGGTCTTTCTCAGCTTGCTCAGCCTGAAAGCGTTCTTGCCAAGTCTGATTGTTGGCATTCAGGCGCTTATCCAGAAGGCCTTGAACATCCAGCTTACCGGACTTGAGTGCGGCCTGATCTTCAGCATCCTCGGCTTGCGCGAGAATAGCATTCAGTTGATCCTGAACTTTCTTCTTCTCAGCGAGAATCTCAGAGTTCTTTGACTTCAAACCACCAGTTTCGGCAGCAAGTGCCTTGGCTAGTTCTGCTTTGAGAGTTTCCTGGAATTCTGGAGTTTCGTGGATTGGTACTTGAGCCCCTGGCTCTGGGTTGCCTTCGTCTTCGCCATAAGCTTTGAATACGACAAGGCTGTTGTGCTGCTTCAACATTGATTAAATCCCCCAAGGATTCTTATTATTGTTTTATGTTGTGCAGCCATAATATCATAAAAAATGGCTTGGGGAATTTAGTGCAAAATAATCCTTGGCTAACTCAAACTGCTTTCAGGATTGTGTATTTCGTATCTTGATCAAGCTTATCAACTCTTTCCACGAATTCGGTGAGAATGTCGAAACTACCTATCTTAGCTTCTTTTAAGATGTCCGGGATCATCCCCAAGTCGAGCATTGTCAGGAACAGTTCGTCTGAGGCGCACCCACCGTAAACTGATGATTCCCACAATTCATAAAGCTCCCTGGGGTTTGGTTTGACGATCCCATTCCCGAGCAGGAAGAGTGTCGCACTAAGGCCTTCGGCATTCCGCCCAGCCCTGAAGGCTTCGTGTGCTCTCATGAACATGTCGAACTGTTCTACAAATTTGGTCATCGTCGTTCTCCTCTTATTATTATTCTTCGATGATCTGCGCCAAGACTTCCCAGACGAGATACTCCAGACTGCTTGGCTCAGAAAAACTTTGTACGTTGAAAACATACCGGACACCGTCAAACACGAGATCATCTGCTCGAACCAACTCGCCAATAATGAAGTTCTCAATAGTCCTGAGAGACAGTGCACAGCCGACTTCAGTGTAGTCCGCAATCAACTCAAGCTGTCGTTTGTTCTCAAGCCTAAGCAGGTCGAGGGCTGGATAGTGTTTTCTCTCTGAGTCGAAACCACCAACAAGGCGAATTGCACAGATTTCTTCGGTTTCAGGTGTAAGTTTTCGGACAGTGATTGTCTGCATTGTGAACCCGAGGCTTATGCCTTCTTTTTATAATGAATTTATTGTATCTAATGAGCCTGACAATGAGCAATAAATATTTAACGGTATTCCGGCGGCATACTTAGCCAAAATCCACATATTTTATTGAGGGCGAGTACCGAAATCATAGTCTTCAATATTGAAAAGCTATCATAGCTGTGATATAAAAACAGCTCACATCAAAGGAATGCAGTTCGTGAAAAAACTGGTACTTGCGCTATCTATTGTAATGCTCGCGGCGTGCGGCGAATCTAAGATCACTAAAGTTGACGGCACAACCGTTACGACAGCGGATCAAACACTGAAGGCGATGGGCAAAGAGCTTAGCGAGAATGACTCGATCAATTACTTAGTCGACATTCGCATGCTGCACTCCCGTTACAGCAACGCCGATTTCGGTAAAAAGCTCGATGGCATGGACATGGAAGAAGTTCGCAAGGAGATGGCTAGCACCAAGGCCTATTTCATTACACTCAATCGTGAGCGCTTCGTAAAAATCGAGCAGGTTACGATTGATAAGCTGACTGAAAAGGTCGCTCGTGTAAGCGAGTTGCGCCGCAGCATGGAAAAGGATTTCGATCCAGAGACCAGCATTTGGACTTCGGGTGACCTTGCTCTAATCCGAGAGCTTCAACGTCGCCAGGAAGAGTACCGCACTCAAACTGATGACGAATTCTTCAATATTCACGGTTGCGGTTGCGAGAAGTCTTCGATGCCCGAGAACGCTAAGGTTCTGTAACCTAGTTAGCCACTCTCGTTGCGTTGAGAGTGGCTACTCAGGGAAAGCCAAATGCATATATCACTTCCGACAGGCTATACAAGTGCGCAAGAAAAGCTTTCAGACCATACGAAAATCATAGTCCGGCACGTCGACTCCGGTGATCTCGTCTACCATTGCTCCCTCCACAAACTCCCTGGCACAGACATCGTCTATCCCGTTTCATCAGTGATATCCCTGAGCCCAGAGCACCGCCAGGCACTCCCTGACATAAAGCTTAGGATGCTCGAACACATCCTGCATCAACACCGGGCAATCCTGATTAGCGCTGGCAATGAGACAACTGGCGGACGCTTCTCGTGGCAAACTCAGCTTGAATACGCGATGAGCCGTGGCTACAACGCATACCAGCTCACTGGCACCTCGATCATCAGGTTTGACGACAAAGCATTGCACGACGCACTAGCCAGACCCTGGAGCGAGCGCCTTCCACTGGTGCTGTTGTCTGAGCAAGAGCTGCCTCTCGACGTGTCTTACAAGATTCCAATCGACTACGTACACTCACTTGATCAGATCGACGCTAGGGCGGCGTTAGGGGGCTAGATGAGCTTTGACTGGATCTACGACGGCATTGACATGTCGATCAAAGAATATTTTGCGACCGCCATCGCGATGCAAGAGTCCGGCGTCACCTTTGATGACTGCGTGCATGACTTCAGCGAAGGCGAACTCGACGAAACGGTCAACGCTAGCGACGTCTCTGCTTTCCGTTTCAGGGACGAAGCCTGGGTCTACAAGCGCCAGGTGTGGTCGCCAAGCCGTGTGTATTTCATCTGCGAAGATGGACGTCAGCAGGTACAGTCTAGGCCTCGGAATCCAAGTTAAGTCTGATCTTCAAGCCAGCGCTCAACCCGCTCAAGTTTCCCGAGCTCTCTAAGCCGAGCGTTGCTGGTCTCCAGCAGCTTAAGGAAGCGCTGCCGATCCTCGTCAGAAGGAAACCAGTCCTCTATCTCAACGTTGCAGTGCTGAGAGTCGCTGAGAGCCCACCTGACAACCATATCCGCTGGAGCCCTGAAGTGATCCGCCATCCACATCGTCCGCCCCTCAGACTCCCACTCACGCTCAGCCAACACCTGGGTGACATCCATTATCCCAGCGTCACCGAAGAAGCTCGTGGTGTCGGGGAAATGGATGCCGGCGAGCGACACCTTGCACACCCCTGAATCGCGATCCCAATACGAGGTAACGTGCCAGCCCCCCGTGCTCAAGCCAGGGTACGGGAAGTTGATCGCGGCCTTCCCGGTGATGTAGTGCTCACGAGTGACACGCGAAAGGTTGAGGTCGAACAGTGGCTGGTTCATCCCGGAAACGTAGCACCGCACCAATGGCCAGGCAACGCGGTTTGACTCCAAACCGGGCCACAGACAAGATAGCCTTTTAGTGAGGATGACTAATGTCTGAAGAATTCTTTGTAGAAAATGATGAGCGCATGGAGCGCCTGAGGTCTTGTTATGACGCACTTTTCTTTAAGACTCTCGACTCTACAGAGCAATTAGTCATTGATGTTAGCCGTCTACGAACGACAAAGATTTGCAGATACTGCGGCAAAGGCCCTGACGAAACAACATTTAAGTCTGTGTCTCACGCCATTCCTATATCGATTGGAAACCGAACACTGATAGATCGCCTGGAGTGCGACGCCTGCAACAATCACTTCTCTATTTATTTGGAAGATGGTTTTTCCAAGTACACACTGCCACATAGAATAGTTAATACCATCAGGGGTAGGAAAAATCCCAAGCATAAAGATGATGGCTTCGAAATTACCTTTTCAGGGCGCGGGGATATCAGGGTAAACGTGCTGGCAGGTGGGGAGTCTAGATTTGAGACAGTGAGTGTGGAAGGCGGCCATCAGTTGAAATGCAATTTCCACAGGCAGCCCTACCGCCCTATAACCGTATATAAGATGTTTGTCAAAATGGCACTGGCATTGATGTCAGATGTCGAATTTAGCCAGCTGGACGAATTGAGAGAGTGGATTTTAAATAAGGATCACGTGAGGATTTTCTCCGGCGTTCCAGCTGCGCAGTGGGAGTTCCAGGGATTCTTTGATCCCAGTAAACTAAGGTGTGGCTTGTTCAAGGTTAAGGATAAGTTTGCAAGCGAATACTTCAAGTACGTCCTAGTTATTAATTTTGGGAATTTGCAGTACAACGTTGTTATTCCCGACCCCATGTCAGAGAGAGAGTCCCGCAAGACCATGCTTGACTTTCCAGCGCTAGTCGACAGAGATAGCGTAGAAGCCTGCGGAGCTCCTAGCTACAGCCATATTCATTTCGACTCTGATGAGGTCGTTAAAGGAGAGTCTGTCGATATCTACATGCTTTTTGAAACGAAAGAAAAAATCGACCCCGTCTAGGATCATCAGCTTCATATCATTCGAGGCCCTCCAGGGCCTTTTTCTTTACCCAAGCTTTGTTAGCAAACCAACTGCGGAAATTATTTTATTGGTATGCCGCTGACATACTCATCTGTGTTTTCAGGGGTGCCAGAGTGGTGTTCGCACCTTTTTGGGATTTCAAGGGGGTAGTACAAAAAATATATCTGTTGATCGGGTATTTGCTCCATTGCAATACTTGCTCTATCAACTGATTGCCATTGCAAAAGGGTATCGCATGAGTAATAAAACAGGTTCGGGATTCAGGACTATCTATCAACCGGCTTGCCATTACTATGATGATTTGTATAGGGCGACGAGCAATGGCGTTGTCGTTAATTTGCAATGCTGCAAAGATAGAGCATCTTCTTTTAGAACGCTCAGGACTGTAACTCAAGAAGCTTGGGATGCGTTTTTCTGGGAGAATCGACTGTTCTATCCAGTGATTAAAGACTACGTATCGATTCTCGCAAAATTTGCCATGGAAAGTACAGTCAGTGAGGATGATGAGTACCGAAAAGGTAGATGCGCATGAGCTTGCTCAGAAGTGTGACTGAGATTCTCAATCATCGTCGACCTAAGACCGTCTGGGACATCAAGGAAGAGCAGTTCATCTTAGCCGCTAACGCCCTCAAAACCCTCCGGGTGCCACTCGGAGGCTGTATGAGCATCGACCCAGAGGAAATCCGCGATCAGATCATTGGTGCTAGAGAGCAATACAAAAGCCTGGTGCGCCGGGATGGGCATTGAGTGGTTTGACAACAAGTCACGCACCAAGAACTAATGACTTGAACCACACTTAAACTATCCGGACTAAATAGGGTATTTGGTTTTCAGGAGAGATCCGATGCCCGCCAATTCATCGTAGCACTCGCTTTTCTTTTTTGACTCTTCTGTTTCCGATACAAAGCATGAAGCCCGTGCATGCCCTATAACGACACTAATAAATGCTAAAAAGACCAGCATAATGAACAGACGATAGAAGTTTATAGGCTTATTGAAATCCATTGATAAGCCATGAAGGACGCTATGCCTATTCATATCAATTGCGCCCGTCACATCCTTCGTGTTTTCATAAAGCCTGGTAGCAAAGTATTTCTTGAAGCCATCTATAAGTGCCAGTCGTTCGTCAAAACTCACTAAATATTCACGCTCTCGCATAAAGCTTGGTACATCGCACTCCGAGTACGCGGCGCTGCTCACGCAATCCTCTATTTTATTTAGAACATTGATAAACTGGTCTTTACTTGTAATTCCTGAGAAGCGGCCATCTATTTTCTCACCGATATTCCTCAAAATCCCTTCTGCTGCTAAAAGCATGCCGGAAACAGACACCGATACATTGCCAAGCAGGTATGATCTTATGCACTCATCGATATGCTTCATGTAGGGTTGGAAGGAGCCAATGCGATTGAATAGCGCCTCATAATATCTGCCCATGTCGTAAGGCGTATAAATGCTAGCCAGACAGAAGTCGACTGTTAAGCTATTTGGGTTGCCGGTACTTGCTCTAATTGCCTTGCATATCATCTCCATATGCCTAGGCATTAATAGAGGAGGCACCAGGAGATCCTTGCTGGCAAGTAAGCTTGCAAATGGAAAGGCGCCTGAGGTTTGAGGTGGCGTCTTCTCAGTTGGGATAAATGACCATTTTCCATTTCTCTTGAACCGGTATCCTTGTATTCCAGAAAAATGATACAAAACAAAGCCTGAAGCTTCACATGCCTCGCCATAATGCTTTTTCAATATAGCTAGAACTTTAGCTGGGCCGGTGTTAAATGCCCCAGTATGTTGGCACTCGTAAAAAACAGCCTCCAATTCCTTTTGCATGTCACTACTCACTGGTCGCTACTACTAATTATTAGTAAAAGTGTTGCTGCCGTACAACCATTTTTGAAGAAGGGCCCTGCAGGGCCCATTTGCACTCAAACCAATATCATACTGCTAGCACTGCCTGGTCAGCCGGCGGAGGTGCCCAGCTCCCGCATCTGCTCCAGCACATGGTCGAAGAATTGGCTTTCGTCGCGATAGAAGAACGCAGATGGTTCATGAATCGCCAAATGCTTGGTGTCCTCTTCCCATTCGGCATACCAGGCGTCCTTTACATCGACGTAGACAGCCGGCCTGCCTTCGAACTGATCAGCAGTGATGTCGACGACGAGGCCATACACCTCCAGCCAGGCATGGGAGCCACCGTCCTTATCACCGCAAACGTAGTAGAACTCTCCGATATCCAAGCTGTTTAGGTGTTCGCCCAGCAGCTCAGAAATTGTCCCGCAGCAGCTGTGCGGGAAACCCCGAAGGTTCTCCGGAATCCACGCAGTCTTCATTACGTTCTCGATAGCTGTGCGGAATCGACAAGCCAGCTGGTTCAGCGAAACCTTGAGCTCAAACTGTACTCCGGGATGAATCATCGGCTCCCCGAGTGTTTCGAGATAGCCTGGGTACTCAGCTTCAATTGAGCGACGAGCCTCGTCGTACATACCGTCGATGATCGGTGCGAAATGCGCCATGCTGGCTCTTAGGGCTTCTCTAGTCTCAGGAGTCTTAGCCTGGAGTGTCGGCATCCAAGAAGCATCGGTAGGGTCATTCCGGTACTTTACGGCCCGCTCCGACACGTTTTTGTAAACGATCAGGCGATTCATCTCGTAATGATCAGGGGCCTGGCTTCCGAGGTCACCGGCCATGTTGAGACCATCCATCAG
>Ga0302167_10001173_pt1 | contig 11635 bp, 8 predicted proteins | sample I_Fen_N1_1_FD_193496 | JGI IMG/M metagenome (GOLD analysis project Ga0302167, IMG submission 193496) | Peat permafrost microbial communities from Stordalen Mire near Abisko, Sweden - I_Fen_N1_1 | ecosystem: Environmental > Terrestrial > Soil > Wetlands > Permafrost | place: Sweden: Abisko...
TCTTGTAATACTGTTTTAGCTAATGAACAAGTTGTAGATGGTGTTTGTGAAAGATGTAGCACTGAGGTTACTAAAAAGGACTTAACTCAATGGTTCTTTAAAATAACAGATTATGCTGATGAATTACTTGATAAATTAGATGATTTAGATTGGCCTGAAAAAACTAAATCTATGCAAAAACATTGGATTGGAAGATCATACGGTGCTGAAGTTACGTTTAAAGTTAAAAATTCAGATTTAGACTTTAATGTCTTCACTACAAGAGCTGATACTTTAAATGGTGTTACTTATGTTGTTTTAGCTCCTGAAAATAAATTAGTTGATAAATTAACACTTCCAGAATATAAGAATGTAGTTGAGGAATATAAAGAAGCTGCTTCTAAGCAATCTGAAATTGAAAGACAATCTATTTCAAAAGAAAAGAGCGGTGTATTTACTGGTTCTTTCGCTATAAATCCTATTAATGGCAAGGTAGTACCTATTTGGATTTCTGATTATGTATTAGCTACCTATGGTACTGGTTGTGTTATGGCTGTTCCTGCTCATGATGAAAGAGACTTTGCTTTTGCAACTAAATTCACTTTACCAATTGAAAGAGTTATAACTAACAAGGATAATACTGATCCAGAACTTCCATATTGCGAATATGGTGTACTTGTTAATTCAGGAAAATTTGATGGATTAACAACTGAAGAAGGAAAAATTAAGATTATTGAAGAGTTAGAAAAAGATACATTAGGAGAAATGAAGGTTAACTTCAGATTAAGAGACTGGTTAGTTTCAAGACAAAGATATTGGGGTGCTCCAATTCCTGTTGTTTATTGTGATAAATGCGGAATAGTTCCAGTACCAGAAAAAGATCTTCCAGTAAAACTTCCTTATGATGTTGAATTTACTCCAGATGGTAAATCACCACTTAGTAAATCTGAAGATTTTATAAATACTGCATGTCCTCATTGCGGAGGTCCTGCTAAAAGAGAAGCTGATACTTTAGATACATTTGTATGTTCATCTTGGTATTACTTAAGATATGCAGATAATAAAAATGAAAATGCACCTTTTGATCCTGAAAAAATCAACAAGATACTTCCAGTAGATAAATATGTTGGTGGGCCAGAACATGCTTGTATGCATTTATTATACGCAAGATTTATAACAAAAGCTTTAAGAGATATGGATTATTTAAATTTTGACGAGCCATTCTTAAGCTTAACTCATCAAGGCTTAATCCTTGGACCAGATGGACTTAAAATGAGTAAATCAAAAGGAAATACAATTTCTCCAGATGACTATATTAAAGACTTTGGTGCTGATGTATTCAGAATGTACTTAATGTTTGGATTTGGATACACTGAAGGTGGAGCTTGGAGTGATGACGGAATAAAATCTGTTGGTAAATTTGTAGATAGAATAGAAAGAATTCTAGATTCATGCAGAGAAATCATGAGTTCTACTGAAAATACTAAAGACTCTATTGATAAATCTGAAAAAGAATTAAATTTCTGGAGACATACAGCTATAAAGGGCGTTACTGAAGATGCAGATAAAATGCAATTTAACACTGCAATAGCAAGACTTATGGAATTAGTTAATGCGTTCAACAAATATCTTCAAGAAGATGTTAAAAATACAAACTTCTTAAAAGAATCTATAGTTGATTTCTTAAAGCTTATTGCACCATTTGCTCCTCATTTTGCTGAAGAACAATGGAGTTTAATTGGAAATACTTCAACAATCTTTAATGAAAAATGGCCAGAATTCAATCCTTCTGCTTTAATTAAAGATGAAGTTGAAATTGCAATACAAGTTAATGGTAAAATAAAAGCAAAAATCAACGTACCTTCAAACTTAGATGAAGAAGGAATTAAGATTGCTTCTTTAGATAATGAAATAATTAAAGAAAATACTGATGGTAAAACTATAGTTAAAGTAATTGTAATAAAAGGAAGACTTGTTAATATAGTTGTAAAATAAACTCATATTATTAATTTAAGTTAACCTTAATACCTAGAAATGATACTTTCATTTCTAGGTATTTTATTTTCATTTGAATTTAGGTTTATATCAACTAAAATCTAAAACACATTTATTTTGATATACATTATAAAGTATAGTAAATGTATAAATTAATTTGCTATTTTATTTGTATTCAATATTAAAATGTTAATAAAATGACATATAGTTAATATTACTAATAAAAATGCAAATATATTTCCAGAATATATTATTGCTAAAATGTTAGTTCCATTATTTTTCGAACCTTCTATATTTTGTATGATACCAAAAATTAAAATTAAAGATTCTAATATATTTGCAATAAAAAAATATAAATTATTTACTAATTTTTCTTTTATAATTATTTTTTGAATTACTAGATTTAATATAATAATTATCCCAATTGAAATATATGCTATAATTAAATCATTTTCCATTGTATGTCCATACATGGTATCTGGTATGAGTCTATAAAATTTATATCCTATTATTAATATCCCTCCAAATACTGCCAATAATGTTCCTAAAAGATTTGATATTATTATTGTTTTAATATTTTTAAAATTACCATCGTTGAATATCTTATTATATAGAACATTAAAAATTAAAAGATTAATTAACAAACTTACTATAATCATAAGTACTGTTGAATTAGTGTGGGATATACTTAAAATTGCATTTTGATGTGGATTATAATAATTTTTAATACTTAACATTCCTTCTTGTAATGAAATATAACTTATAATTAACAATCCTATTATTGATGTTCCAATAAATATATTGCTATATTTAAGTTTATTATTATTAATAATTACTTTTTCATTTATATAAATTCTAAAGCGTTTTATAGAAATTTTAAAATCATAAACTATAAAATAATAAAAAGCTATTCCTATCAATCCAAATATTGCAGAAATTATTTTTATTGGTGTAAAATTTATAAATACTCCAATACATATTATCAAATAGGTTATAATTATATTTTTGTGAAATTTATAATATATATCTTCTAAAAAATATGAATGTAATATTTCTTTTTCTTCAATATTTATATCTTTAAATTTATCAGTTTCATTTTTTAAATTATCTATACTTTCACTCTTTCCTAATAGAAGTTCATCAACCGTTACTCCTAATAAAAATGCAAGTTTAGGTAGCGTAGTGACTTCTGGATAACCTTCGCCCCTCTCCCATTTTGAAACTGCCTTATCTGATACATTAAGATATTTTGCAATATCTTTTTGAGTCATATTTTTTTGTTTTCGTTTTTCAACTATTAATTTTCCTGTTTCAAAAACATCCATTCTCATCACTCCCCTTATAATACTTATATTATTAAATATTACAATATATAGCAAGTAATCGTTAGTTGAATTAACTCTACTAAAAGTAGAATCTAAATATTACTGACTATTGGAGATATTTTATATAATTGTTATTTGTAAATCATCCAATATAAAATTAAATAAAAAGAGAATATCAAAATTATTTATAGCTTTTTGGTATCCTCTTTTTATATTTTTTAGTTGTATTAAATTTATGAGTTAAACCTATACCCTGTCCCCCAAAGGGTTTCTATATAGTCAGGATTTCCAGGATCTTTCTCAATCTTCTTCCTTAACTTTTGTATATGGACTGCCACAGTTGCTGTATCCCCATAATACTCTTCTCCCCATATTTTATCAAATAACTGACTTTTAGTAAAAACTATATTTGCATTAGAAGCTAAGAATACCATAAGTTCATATTCCTTAGTAGTAAGAATAACTTCCTTACCACTTACAAAAACTTTATGTGAGTCTGTTCTTATTTCTAATGCTTTATGGCTAATAACGCTAACTTGTGTCTTCTTTCCTGATAATCGCTCATATCTAATCATGTGAGATTTTATTCTTGCTACCAGTTCTGCTGGACTAAATGGTTTCGTTAAATAATCATCAGCTCCAAATCCCAAGCCCTTTATCTTATCAATATCTTCACTTCTTGCTGATACAATTATTATAGGTATTTCATATTTATCTCTGACTTCTTTTACTATTTCATAGCCATCCTTACCTGGAAGCATCAAATCAACGATGATGAGATCATATACACCCATAAGCGCTTTTTTTAATCCTTGATTACCATCTTGAACTATTTCAACTTTATATCCGTTTAGTTGAAGATATTCTTTTTCTAACTCAGCAATATTTATATCATCTTCAATTATCAATATTTGTTTCATATGCTTCCTCCTTCTGTTTTTCTATTGGGAGTTGTATAGTGAAAATACTACCTTCCCCTATGATACTTGCTACATAAATTTCCCCCCCATGAGCTTCTACCATTTCTCTTGCAATTGCAAGTCCTAAACCAGTACTCATAAAATCTTTGGTACGCTCTGTATCAATACGATAAAATCTATTAAATATATGCGGAAGTTTGCCTTCTGGAATGCCTGGTCCATTATCTTTAACGTCCATCTTTATATATCCATTATCACTACTTAATTGAACTTTAATCATTGATTCCTGTTGATTTCCATATTTAATAGCATTACCTATAACATTTCTAACAACTTGGTAAATTCTTTTCCTATCTATATTAACTTCTAATTCTTTTAATAATTTATCTTCAAATTTAAATTCAATATTTTTCTCCTTGAGTATAAAATTAAATTCTTCCATAAGATCGCTCATAAAAGGCTTAATTTTAACTATTTCAAAGTTGAAATCTAATTTCTGCATATCTAATTTTGAAAATAAAAACAAATCATCAATGAGATTATTTATGTAAGTAGTATTACTATGAATTATTTTCAGATAATTATTTACTTTATCTGGTGAAGTCACAACACCTTCTACTAACGCCTCAATATATCCATTTATTGAAGTAATGGGCGTTTTTAGATCATGAGAAATATTCGCTATTAGTGCCTTCCTATTCTCTTCGTACTCATGCTTAATTTTTTCAGCCTTCTTCAAGGTTTCAGCCATTTCATTAAAATCATATATTAAAATACCTATTTCATTATATATTTCATTATCAATCTTTACATCATAATTTCCTTTAGCGATTTGCTCAACACCATCTTTTAATTTTTCTATTGGCCTCATTATTCTTTTTTCCATTCTCATAATAATATATATATTAGCAATCTGATTAATAATAAAAATTACCGCAAAAAATATCGTAATTGCTTTAACACCTACAAATTTGAATATTAAAAAAAGCAATAAAATGCTTATTAGAAATCCTGCTGGTCTAAGCCATCTTAAATACCTATGAATTCTATTAAATTCATTAAATTGTTTGTGATGAAGCTTGTGATGCTTATACTCAAATTCATGGCGCATTTTCTTCAATTCATGAATCTTTTCAAAATATCTACGATGCTCCTCATCCATTTTATTATGAACATGCGAATGAATTCTTCCTTTAAATCTTTTAATCGTGGCCACCACCTTAAGATTGAATTTTAATCATTACAATATTATAACATTAGACATTAACTTTTGATAAATTAAATTTCAATTATATACATATATGAGACTATTAAAAATGACCTCAGTATATGGTTCCTCAATGATAATCGAACTTATGTGAATGCCCACCGAAATCAACGATATTCTTATCTTCTGTTCTATACATCATAATTCCAAGAAAAGCCACCGTTTTATACGATAGCTTTTCCTTCACTTATACCTTGATTTTAATTAATTCTACTTCCTTAATCAATATTTACCAAACTAAATCTAAGGATCCGTTTATAGTATTTTCGCCTTTGGCTGAAATTTCAACCTTCTCAATTTCATTGCTTTTATTTGCATATATTTTTAGTACAGCATCACTTTGCTCAGAGCATAATAATTCTTTTATAAATGCATGATGTTTATGAAAATCTCTATTAGTTCCTTCATGCATTTGTTTATGATATTCTAATATTTTTTCATCATCAATTCCTTTATGAGCATCTTTATGCATATCTTTGATTTCTTTTAATACTTCTTTTAGGTCTAAAGATATAACAGATTTTTCTTCTTTTTCTTCAACCTGTATATTATTTAATAGATTTAATACAAAAGTTATTTTTGAAAGTCCATCTTTTATTCCACTATGTCCGTGCATTCCATGGTTATGCATATTCATCCCCTTATGGAACTTGTGATGTGGACAATCCTTTATATTAAATTCTGAACTGCTTTCATGTTTTACTTTCTTTCCTTCAGCGTCTAAATCTATATTTAGCTTAGCTTTTGTTTCTCCATTTTTTGCATTAGTTTCAAACTGATTCGAAAAGGATAATACTTTTATTTCTCCTTTAGCTGCTTCTATACTTATATTTCCCTTGAATACCTCCTTATCCTTCATAGTTTTAAATACATCATATAATACTTTAATTTTATTCATTTATAACGCCCTCCTAATATTTTTTCAAAGATACATTAATATGTTTCCTTGCTGTTATGAGTACATTATAAAATCCAATTTTAAAAATCCTTTAAAGTAATTTTAAAAATTTTATAAACAATATTAAAATAATAAAATATAATAATAAATTAATTATAATTTATTATCTTCAAATTCGTCATAATTAAAAATATGGAGTCTCAATGATTTTCTAAATCCTTGCGACTCCATATTTTTATATTACTTCTAATTTTTAATTTTGTAAATGTACAATATTACATTATTAAGCATAAACATCAATTATATTATTACTGTCTTCACTTGATTTTTTTGCATTAACATTGTTTTTATTTAAACTACTAACATCATTTTGAGATGGTTCTGCTTGCTTATTTGAAACGCCACTTGTCTTATTAGATTTTGCCGCTTGAATTTCTGCTTCAATTGTTTGTATTTGAGCTTGTATTGCAGCAACCTTTGCGCTTTTTGTTTTCTCATCATCCTTACTTGTCTGCTCTGTTTGTAATTCTTTATTAAGAGTTGCCTTTTTTGCTTCAAGAGAACTTGTATCAGTAGTACTACTACTTGTTGCTGTATATGAATTGTTTACTGATGATGAAATTGATGAAATACTCATGGTTTTCCCTCCTAAAATTTATTAAAATCTGTTAAAATTCATTGCTGTTTCAAAAGCACTTTGAATTGCAGTTTCTTGCTCTTTCGTTATTGTTCCTTCTGTTACTAAACTATCTAATGGATTTGTTCTTGTACTTGTTAATTGATTTGAGCTTGGTCTATTTGCTTCCATTGCTGCTTCGAAAGAACTTTGGATTGCATCTTCCTGCTCTTGCGTTATTGCTCCAGCCGTTACTAAGCTATCTAATGGATTTGTTCTTGTACTTGTTGTTTGTGAATCTTTACTTCTATTTGCTTCCATTGCTGCTTGAAAAGCGCTTTGAATTGCATCTTCTTGGTCCTGTGTAATTGTTCCGTCAGTTACTAAGCTATCTAATGGGTTTGTTCTTGTATTAGTTGTTTGAGATGCACTTGGTTTATGGGCTTGCATTGCTGCTTCAAAAGCACTTTGTATTGCATCTTCTTGTTCTTGTGTAATTGTTCCCGCTGTTACTAAGCTATCCAATGGATTTGTTCTTGTATTATTTGCTTCAGATGCACTTGATTTATGAGCTTGCCTTGCTGCTTCAAAAGCACTTTGTATTGCATCTTCTTGTTCTTGTGTAATTGTTCCAGCTGTTACTAAGCCATCTAATGGATTTATTCTTGTATTAGTTGCTTCAGATGCACTTGGTTTATGAGCTTGCCTCACTGCTTCAAAAGCACTTTGTATTGCATCTTCTTGATCTTGTGTAATTGCTCCAGCTGTTACTAAGCTATCCAATGGATTTGTTCTTGTATTAGTTGCTTCAGATGCACTTGGTTTATGAGCTTGCCTCACTGCTTCAAAAGCACTTTGTATTGCATCTTCTTGATCTTGTGTAATTGCTCCAGCTGTTACTAAGCTATCCAATGGATTTGTTCTTGTATTATTTGCTTCAGATGCACTTGATTTATGAGCTTGCCTTGCTGCTTCAAAAGCACTTTGTATTACATCTTCTTGTTCTTGTGTAATTGTTCCAGCTGTTACTAAGCTATCTAATGGATTTGTTCTTGTATTAGTTGTTTCAGAACTTGGTTTATTTGCTTGAATTACAGATTGAAAAGTACTTTGAATTTTATCTTTTTGATCTTGTGTTATTGTTCCTGCAGATACTAAACTATCTAAAGGATTTTGAAATTTAGTTTTATTACTATATGTTCCTGAAGCTTGAATTTCCTTTCCTCCAGATTGAAAAACACTTTGAATGGCATTTGCTTGATCTTGAGTAATTGTTCCTGCAGACACTAAACTATCTAAAGGACTGCTACTTGATGAAACTTGTATGGCTTGAATCGCTTGTTGACTAATTAAGATAGAATCAGTTTCCTCTTGCTTTTTTTCACGTTGTTGGATTTTGACTTCTTCCAAAGCCTTCGCTTCTTGTATTCTTTTTAGAGCATACACATCAATGGTGCTTTGACTATTACTTATTGTATTCATATCATTGTCTCCTTTAATCTGCGTCCCTGCATATATTTTATCCTATAATAGTTATATCGAAATATATGCCTTCTAATCTAACGTAATGTTGTGGCAACTTTGTGGCAAATCTGTGGCAACTTCAATCCGCTTAAATTTAAAATAATATTCTACTGAGTATATGGTAAAATATACTTTGAGGTGAATTAAATTCATGGATAACAAATTAATATATATCGCTGATGATGAAATCAATATTTGTAATATTATAAAATCATTTTTGGTTAAAGATGGTTTTGACGTAGAAATATTTAATAATGGACTCTCCATTCTCGAAGCTTTCAATAGAAAACAGGCAGATATGTTGATATTAGATATCATGATGCCTGAGATAGATGGATATGCACTTTGCTCATTAATCCGTCTTAAAAGTCATGTTCCAATAATAATTGTATCTGCTAAAGATACAGAGCCTGATAAATTAACTGGCTTTAAACTAGGTGGCGATGACTATCTTACTAAACCCTTTAGTCCATTAGAACTCATTGCTCGAATAAATAGTATTTTTAGAAGAATGGACTTGGACAAGTCTCCTATTAATAATAATCAACTTGTTAATATCTCTGATATTCTAATAAATTTCGATACTAAACAAGTGCACGTTAATGGTAGCCCCTTAAATCTTACAGTAATGGAATTATCCTTACTCTATTACCTTATAAAAAATAAAAATAGAGCTATTAGCCGTAGTGAACTTTTAGATAAAGTTTGGGGCTTTGAAAATAAAGTAGAAACTAGGGCCACTGATGATATGATAAAAAGGATTCGAAAAAAACTCTCTGATGTTGGTTCTAAGTTAAAAATTGAGACAATATGGGGATTTGGTTTCACAATAAAAGATGAGGAATGATTTTATGACAAGAAATACAATAAAATGGAGAATTTTCAAATATAACATTATTGTAATTATTATGTTAACTACGTTGACTACAATAATATTTAATGTCGCCATACGTTTGTACCTTGAAAAAGATATTGTAGCACAGTTAAATAAAATAGCAACAAATGCTGAAGATACCGCATTGCAACATGGGCCAGACTTTTTTCCAAAAGTTCCACCAATGCCTCCTCCTAATCACGATGCCCAAAATAATAGACTTCCATCTACTGATCAACAAGGCACTAATGATCCTTTTAGATATTATTTTATGTTAGACCGTTCACTTAAAGAGCCCCTTACTATATTAAATGCAGACTTTATATTACTAGATCAAGATAAAAATATAATTACTCCTTCTCCAGAGAAACCTAATTCTGCTTCTGCTGATTTTATGAAACAGCTAACAAATGAAATTAACAAAACTAAGAAAGTTGACCAAGAGAAGTACTTAAACTTTAATATATCTGGAACTAAATACATAGCGATTATAAAACCTGTATCAGATAAAAACTCTTTTGGTTTAGGTTGGATAATCATATACTCAAATATTCAGCAGATAAATCAACTCCAATTAGTTATAAATATAATTCTTTTACTTATACTTATTTTTTCTGCTTTAATTACTATAATATTTTCGTCTCGTGTATCCAAGAAAATATCCGAACCATTTTCTCACCTTAATCAGTATATAAGTAATATTTCAGAAAGAAACTTTGGAAATAAAATTGAAATGCCCGTATACGATGAATTGCATGAATTAGTGAATAATATTAATATCATGTCTGAAAAACTTGAAACCTATGATAAAGCTCAAAAAACTTTTCTGCAAAATGTATCTCATGAATTTAGAACTCCGCTTATGTCCATTCAAAGCTATACTGAAGGTATTAAATATGCTGTTGTTGAGAGTAGTAGTGCTGTTCCTATTATACTTGATGAAATTAAACGTATGACTAATTTGGTAGAAGATTTATTATACTTATCACGTCTTGATGCAATTGAAGAAAACTATAACTATAGTAACTTAAATTTTAATGACTTGCTAAATAGATGTGTAAATCGAATGAATTTGATTGCTGAAAAAAGTAACATAACTATTACTACCAAGCTACCCGAAGAAATAGTTCAAATTCATGGAGATGAGGAAAAACTTTCTCGTGCAATTACTAATATAGTTAGCAATTGTATAAGATATGCAGATAGATTTGTTATTGTAGACTTAAAAGTAATAACTAATAATAAAATACAACTCACCATAGCTGATGATGGTCCAGGCTTTCAAAGCAATGAACTTCCTAATATATTTGAAAGATTCTACAAGGGAGCAAAAGGAAATTGTGGACTTGGACTATCCATCAGCAAGAATGTTGTTGAAAAATTAAATGGTAAAATTAGTGCTAGCAATTCAACCTCAGGAGCCTTGTTTATAATTGAGTTACCAATATATATTAATCTTAATTAAAGTACAATGCACAATGTGCAGTTTAAATGTACATTGTGCATTAATTTTTTTAAATATTCCCTATTCCTCTGTATTCAATATTTCTTTAAATTCTAATAGTATTTTTCTTACTAAATCCTCATCTAAAGGCTTATATTCCTTAATATATCCTGATGAATCCAATGATTCATACGCTTTTTTACTCATTGAAATCCAATTTTCAGGTATATATACCCATACTATATCTTCATATTTACAACTTAACAAAAAGTGTTCTAGCCCCCAAAAAGCGTACTCTTCGATTTCATGTAATTCTTTAAAAATTTTGTAATCTTCTACTATTTTTGAAGTTAATTTATATTCATATATATCTACATAAAAGAAATCAAATTTTTCTCTTTTAACTTTAAAAGCATCACTTCTAATTATTTTTATTTTTTCATTTTGGGGAAAGTTCTGATTGTATAATTTGATTATTTCTTCACTAATTTCATATACTAAAACTTCTTTAACATTACATTTTTTTGCAATTTCTTGAACTACATATCCAATCCCGAGCCCCACAATTCCCACTCTTCCAGAAGCAAAATGAATAGTTGAATAAGAACTTTCTATTTCTTTAGGCGTTAATTTCATTAAACTAACATTATTCTTATATAATTGAATTGCATCTATATTATATTCTTCTTTATTTTCATACATATATCCTTGTAAATTTTGTTTTTTTATGATATTTTTAATTATCTTATAATTACCACAAGTTCCTGGATTAATTAATTCATTGTATCTATTC
>Ga0302167_10001176_pt1 | contig 11630 bp, 10 predicted proteins | sample I_Fen_N1_1_FD_193496 | JGI IMG/M metagenome (GOLD analysis project Ga0302167, IMG submission 193496) | Peat permafrost microbial communities from Stordalen Mire near Abisko, Sweden - I_Fen_N1_1 | ecosystem: Environmental > Terrestrial > Soil > Wetlands > Permafrost | place: Sweden: Abisko...
TACCCTTTTTTTTGAATAGTATTTTGTTTATTAGACATTATATCAATTGAAAGATTACATGGCAGAAGTTACTCCGGTTCTTTCATGTTTGTTAAGCCCAAATTACGCAATAGAGAAATATACAATTACAAATAGATGACAACAAATAATTTATACCTGTTTTGTAATTAATAAATCAAGCTAATGTGTAATTTGGGATAGATCCAAAGAATAGAAGAACTGGGATTGCAATTTTTCGCTTCGCTCAAGCCCATTGGTTCCCAGTGCCGAGGTTACTAATGTGACGATATAAATTGTTACGGTCGTTGTAAAAAATGCGCTACTCAAAAGATCGAATTGTGAAAATAAAAAATAAAATAAAAATATTATTACCAGAATGGTCAAGTTTATCTTCACGACAAGCTTTGACAGCATTAGGTCAAAAAAAACTTTCTGATTTACATTTGTGACCCTAATCAATATTGTATTTGCAGATTCTCAAGATTTGTAAGAAATATGTATAAATGCCCCAAAGTTGGATTGGACCCAATCGGTTATTTTGATTTTGTTTTGCAACTTGTACAAAAAGAAAAATACGATGTATTATTGCTAATACATGAACAAGCCTTGCTTTTCTCCAAAAATAAAAACTCCATTTCCAAATATGTGAATATCGCTATTAGCCATTTCGACAGCTTTTGCATTTTGCAAAGCAAAATATAGTTTATTAAATTACTTCAAGAATTAAATATTCCTCATCCTCAATCACAATTCATAAAAACCAAAGCCGAACTTGAAAATCTAACTAAATATCTGTATTACATTAAGTTGGCTTACGGAACTGCTGGATATGGAACATGGAAAGTTGAAAATAAAAGGAACCTAAACAAGGTGATTAAAGAACTAGAAACTGATGGTTATTTATCTGGCAACTAAGAGATATTGGTTCAACAAGCATTTTCGGAACTTTAAGTGTAGTGCAATCTTTATATTTGACCAAGCACACCCACGCAACCATCATACTCTTTGATGGTTGCGTTTTTTTTTTGTTACAGTCCAAAACATTGTGTTTTATACAATTTACTAAACAGAAAATAATTGTTGTCCGGGTAACTATTATAGTATAATTTTGAAAAGGGATTCTTTACTTCGTTCAGAATGACAGATTATTGCATTCTCTTTGTAAGGGGTGGAGGTGGTTTGCGGCTTCGCCGCAAACCTTGTGTTATGGAAGTTGATGTTCAAAATTGCATCAGTTCTTCTGTTTTCCCACTATAATAAAGCCTTATCCATTATGGGAATGTTGCGATGAATCCTCAATAATTATTAAATCAGTAACTAAAAGTAAAATGATTTGGCCAAACACTTGTTTATTGTTGTCGTATATACTATATTTGCAGCAACAATTATAAAACAATTAAATAGACAATAAATTATGAGACGATTAGAATTTACTTCTCTTCAAGTGAGAGATTTAGAAATATCCAAAGAGTTTTACACTCAAAAGCTTGGATTTGAATTATCGGAAATGAAAAATCCCGATGCTGTTATTTTCAAGTTTAACAAAGGTGACGCAAGTTTTGCTATTCGTAAGCCTCTCGAAAATTTAGACCATAAAGAGTTAGGCAACGGTGTATCGGTTTGGTTTGGCATAGACGAAAAAATAGAAGATTTGCAAGCACGCTTTGCAGAAAATGGAGTTGCCATCTTAGGAACAGTGATGAACACCCCATTTGGGAAAGCACTTCATGTAAAAGATCCTGACGGTTATAAACTAACATTTTTGGAACTGAGCTAAACATTCATCTTGATGGACAACAGTACACAAAGATATTGGATAGTAGTGGTTTCGAAGGATCCTATGAGAAGTGGCATTGCAGAAGGAATAGCGCAGGCTTGTCACGGAAATATTGAGTTTTAGCAAAGCAGGGACATTTCCATTCTTCCGTTGATAAACGATTTATATTTCATTAAAAATTATTGTTGTCCGATAAAAAACAGTAGATTCTTCACTTCGTTCAGAATGACAGATTATTACGTACGTAAGGTTGGGGGCAGGTTAGCGGCGAAGCCGCTAACCTGCCCCCAACCCCCAACATAAAATATTGATTGTCATTTCGAACGAAGTGAGAAATCTCTTACAAAAATTTGATATATAAGTTTGCTAAACAACAATAATTCAAAACAAGAAAAGTTGGGGATATCCGTTTCGGTTTGGTTTCTTTGAAATCAACCGGCACGATTTTGATCTAATCTCAACTTTAATGCTTACATAAAACAATGACAAAAGAAGCAGAATTTAGTTTTAAAAGCCCGAATGACAGTCCGGGTTATCTGTTGGCGCATCTGACTATGTTGTGGCAACGAAAACAAAAAAAAGCGTTGGATCCTCTGGATTTGACACACACTCAATTTGTACTGTTGGCATCTTTAAGTTGGCTGTCGAGAGAGAGCAATACTGTGACGCAAGTGGACATTGCCAACCAAAGTAATGCTGACAGAATGATGGTTTCAAAAGTGTTGCGAACGTTGGAAGAAAAGAAATTTATCACGCGACAAGAACATGAAACGGACACCAGAGCAAAAACCATTCAACTGACAGATGCAGGCAGAGAAACATTGCAGCAGGCGATTATTGCAGTAGAAAATACTGATAAAGATTTTTTTGCAACAATTGAAGCAAACCTTTCAGCATTTAATAAAAATATGCTAAAACTCATTGACGAGAATAAAGGAGAATAGAAGTGCTGCCGGTCGAAAAGTAAATAGTTAGTAGTAGGTAGTAGGTAGTTAGTAGTTGGGTAACCAAACCAGAACCTTGCATTTGTATTAATTTAAAGGTCTTTCGAGCACGCAAATAACGCAAATAACGCAAAACACGCAAACAAACTCAATATTATCGTATTGAAATTCAGCAAAAGACATTCAACTTTACAAATCTTATTTGCGAAAATTTGCGTTGTCTGCGTTATTTGTGTGCTTTTGTATGTATGCAATAGTAATTTCCGATTCGGAATAAATAGTATATTTGCACCAAAGAAAAAGATCATCATGTATGGACGCAAGTAATTCTATTTCCTATTTTCAGGATATAAGCACTTTTTTGAAAGCGTTGAAAACGTTTGTGCCTCAATCCAACCTTTTCCATATCCACCGTCACGAGGATGCTCCCGGAACGCATTCGGAGGAAACACAGCTGTTTCGTACCAATACTTTTTCGGTATCTTTATTGACCGACGGCGAAGCTGTTTATAAAATAGGTATGCGGGAGTACAGCATGAAACCCGGTTCTTTTTACTTTATGTCGCCACAGCAGTTGCGTTACTACAAAAAGATCAGGCCCTGGAAAGGTTATGTATTTGTCTTTTCGGAAGAATTTATCCGTATGTTTTCGGGTATTTCCGTTTACGCGGAATATCCTTTTTTCAAACTGGACGCTAACGTACAGCTCCATCTGAACAATGAGCAACTGGCTGAACTCTTGCCATTGTTGGAAAAACTGCACGCGTATTATAACAGCAATGAGACGGACAAATTGAAGTATCTTTTCCATTATATGTCGTTGGTATTGCTCTTAGCCCGTAAATGGTATGCCGAACAACATACAATTGTACCCGAAACCGATAAGCCGGTGATGTTGTCCAAAGCCTTTGACGATTTGTTGGAAAAACATTTCTTTGATATAGCTTCACAACGTGCCGAAAGCTTACTGGCGGTAGCCGATTTTGCCGCCGTACTGCATGTAAGCTCCAATTACCTGAGCGATACGGTAAAAAGAGAAACCGGCAAAACTCCTACGCAGATTATAAAAGAACGAACCATTCTCGAAGCTAAATCCTTGCTTCGCAATACCCGGCTTACCGTTTCCGAAGTGGCCTATTTTCTGCTGTTTGACGATCCATCCTATTTTGCCAAGTACTTTAAAGCAGCTACAGGCGTCTCTCCGTCCGACTTTAAAGACCAAAAATAACCCTTTCAGTAAATTTTACCCGAATAGAAGTAAATAGTGCCGGACTCCGAAGGTTTGCGCACCGTACCTTTGTATCATTAAAATCAAACTAAAAATAACAGGATATGGAAATACTTTTTAAATACTATGGGCTCGACTGGTTGTCGATACTATTAAGCATTATTGCAGTGATTAAACTCGGCAATCGGGTAAAATGGGGTTTTATCGCTTTTCTTGCTGCCAACATTCTCTGGATACTTATCGGAGTTACGCTACTGAAGAGTTATGCTATCGCTGTTGGAAACTCAGTGTTTCTGATAACTAATCTCAGAGGATATTTTAAATGGAGTACCCCGAACGAAACAAAAGAAAAAACGGTTTTATAAGCAGACAAGAAAGAGCAGTTTCAGTAAGCGAAACAATATAATGTCGTATTTCTTACTGAAAAATAATGTCGCACCTACGGAGCTTTGTTATCCTTGAACAACAATTGAATCTACCATACTATCACCACTACGTGGTTAAGACAGGTACGTAGTACCGACATTATGGTAGAATTACATATAATCGAATTCAATAAGCTCCGTAGGTGCGACATTATAAAAAGTCAAAACGACTTCAATAATACGAATATCAATGTAGCATTTTAATTTTTCAAAGACGATACTATTTCACATCCCCTTTAGGGGCTTGGGGCGGAAAAAATAGTTGAAAACCGCCCCCTAATTAGTTTCGCTGACCGTTGGTTCCCCTAAAGGGGACTTAAAGTTAGTACCGTATCGTTTAAACTATATTTACAAAAGAGGCTGACTAAAAAGTTTTTTAGCACGAAAATAACGCAAAACATGCTTTTTCAACAACTGATTCGCATAAGTAAGCAATAATGTTTAATAATATGTTTCCTAAAATTAAAATACAGATAAACAGACTTCTAACTCGTAACTTGTAACTATTAACTCTTAACTACAAACATTTTAAATAATAAAAATATGAATACAACTAATTTATTTACGCCCCTGACTATCCGTAGTCTTACACTGAAAAACAGAATAGCCCTATCGCCCATGCAACAATACAGTGGGGTAGATGGCAAACCAACCAATTGGCATTTAGTACATCTGGGCAGTCGTGCCGCGGGTGGTGCCGGGTTAATCATTACCGAATGTACGGCTGTTTCGCCCGAAGGAATGAACACCCTGGCCGATGTAGGTTTGTGGAACACCGAACAGGTAGAAGCCTGGAAACCCATTGTGCAGTTTGTACAGCAACAAGGTGCGGCCATTGCCGTACAGCTTTGGCATTCGGGAGGCAAGGGCAGTCATACGCACCCCAACGAAGGTTTTAAACCCATGACAGTAGAAAACGGGGGATGGATAACCAAAAGTTCTTCGGCTACCATGATGAGTGGTGTTGTTCCTGCAGAATTGACCGTTGCAGAAATTCAGCAGATAAAAACTGACTTTGTAGAAGCCGCCAAACGCGCCGTAGAAGCCGGCTTCAATACCATAGAATTGCATGCCGGACACGGTTATTTGTTTCATCAGTTCTATTCGGCAGTTATTAATCACCGTACCGATGAGTACGGCGGAAGTTTTGAAAACAGAATCCGCTTTCTGATCGAGACCATTCAGGCAGTACGGGCGGTAATCCCCGAAACGATGCCTTTGCTTGTCAGAATATCGGCTGTTGATTATCTGGATACACCGGAAGCATGGACATTGGAAGATAGTGTAAAACTATCCGGAATACTGGTCGAAAACGGAGTGGATTTTATTACGGCATCGGGTGGGGGATTTGCTCATGTGGATAAATCCCTGGTTTATCCCAGCTACCAGCTTCCCTTTGCAACGGCTATCAAAGAGCAAACAGGCGTTCTGACCGGAACCGTGGGAATGATAACCAACGCACAGCAAGCCAATGACATTATTAGCCAGGGAAAAGCCGATGTAGTAGTTATTGCCCGCGAATATTTACGCAATCCACATTTTGCCATCAATGCTGCGAAAGAGTTGGGAGTTGAAACGGACATCCCATGGCAATACAAAAGAGGATATTGAAATAGTGGGGAGTATGTAGTCGGTAGTGGGGAGTTGGTAGTATGGAGTGGGAGGTAGATAGTGATTAACGATTAATGATAAATTATTAGTGATTATTGATTAATGCGAATCAGGAGTTGCATACAGACACATTCTATTTATAATGAGTTTTTTCCCGTAGGGAATATATATCAATAGAAAATGAAAACAGACACAACCAATTCCCCGTAGGGGATAAACAAGGTGAAATGTGAATGTTCCCGATAGATCGGGACAAGCTCTACGGACAATAAACAGGTATATCTATTTATTATATGGATATATAAGTCCTACGGACTATTTTTTCAACTACTGATTCGCATGATTAATGGTTAGTGATTCGCAGACTAAATGAACTCAATACCTTAATGGTAAATAATTAATGATTAGTGATTAATGCTAAATGATAAATGCGAATCAGGAGTTGAATACAATTATATTTCTACAGTTGTATGGATAATTTGTTCTAAATATTTTACGAAAAAGGATACCTATTTATCGTTTCCATCGTGACAAATACAAAATACATGCATCTTGTCAACAAATCAAAGCAGGTGGTCAAAAAAAATTGATCACCTGCTTTCGCTATAATAGCTTTGCACAAAAATCCAAATAATTTATGCACAAGCTAAAATTTACATTGATCATTTTAGGATCACTTATAGGGTTCAACGCTTTTAGCAGCGAGATTATCCCTGTAATCAAAGGCAGAGTAATTGCCGAAATGCGGCAACCGTTAGAACATGCTTCTGTGACTATGTTGACTTACAAGGATTCTTCCTTTGTAACCGGAACTGTGAGCAACAAGGATGGAAGTTTTGTTATACCCTCCATCTCAGCCGGACGGTATAAACTCAGAGTATCTATGCTCGGATACAAAAAAGAGACAAGAATTATTGTCCTGCAAGCCGGAAAATCAATTACGCTGGCTCCCATTCAGCTCGAAGAGGAAACAACCAATCTGCATGAAGTGGTAGTACAGAGTAAAAGACCAGAGATAGAACTGATGGCCGACAAAACAGTGGTTAATGTTGAATCGTCCGCATTAAATTCTGGAGGAAGTGCATTCTCTGTTATTCAAAATCTGCCGGGAGTGATTATGAGCAACGACGGTAACGTTTTCCTTAACGGTAAAAGCGGTGCTAAAGTAATGATTGATGGAAAAACTTCTTATCTGGAAGGTAGTGAGCTTGTCAGTTACCTGAAAGCCACACCGTCTGCTACGCTCGATAAAATAGAGCTAATTACGAACCCTTCGGCAAAATACGATGCCAGTGGAAACTCAGGTATTATCAATATCAAGACCAAACGTGTCAAACTAATGGGATTCAATGCATCGCTCAACACCAACTACGAGCAGGGTAAGTTTGGACGAACAAACAATAATCTCTCCTTAAATCATCGCAATGGTAAACTGAATATCTACGGCATGTACGGTTTTAATCACGGACATCATATGAATGATTTACAAATGAGCAGAGAGTTCTTCAAAACAGTTAGTTCCCCACAGTCCACCTTTATTCAGGATTCTTATCGAAAAAAAACAGAAGGAAGTCATTATATGAATGCCGGGATTCATTACTTTGCATCAGCCAATACCATTTTCGAACTATCAGCCAATGGCTATGTGGGAAGTAGAAACGAATATGGAACTATCAATTCGGCTTTTTATACCGTTGCCGAACAAAAAGATTCAACGCTTCACTCCACAAGTGATAACAGGAACAATACGCACAATATCAGAACCAGCCTGAGCATGACTCACAAAATAGACAGTATGGGAAAAGAAATAAGCGCATCAGTAGATTATCTTCACTATTCGGTTCACGAAGATCAGTTGCATGATGATCTGTTTACAGCCATCACAGATGTTTCATCGGTAGCAAATTCCAAAGGATTGAAAAATGGAACGATCAGGATGTATTCCGGTCGGGTAGACCTTTCATACCCTGTATCGGACAAGCTATCTTTCGAAGCAGGAGCAAAATCTACTGTTGTGAACATAGACAACTCTTCGGCTTACGAAAATAAATCAGGAGCAACCTGGACACCCGACTACGGACTGAGCAATCAGTTTATTTACAATGAGAATATAAATGCAGTTTACCTAAGCAGCAAGATTGCTCAGAAGCAGTTTAGCCTCGAAGCTGGCATACGGGTAGAGAATACCAACCTGAAAGGGCATTTGCTCGGTAATGCCGAAAGCAAGGACTCACTTTTCACTAAATCGTACATAAATATATTCCCTACTGCAACACTTTCTTATAGTTTTGCAAACAAGAATACCTTAAACCTGATTTACGGACGCAGGGTGGACAGACCGAATTATCGTGATCTAAATCCGTTCGTCTACATTTTCGACCCCTATACCTACGAACAGGGAAATACTTCGTTGCAACCGCAGTTTTCAAACAATTTTGATATCTCCTATATCATCAAAAATAATTACCGGATTGGGATGTTTCAGAGTAATACCCGGCATGCTATCGTAAAATCGTATATTGTAACGACTGGCAGCAAACGGGTTTATGTAATGCCCACCAATATGGCAACCTACAATTCGTATGGAGTTAAGATAGGCGTAGCCAATCTCTCGGTCTTCAAATTCTGTCAGTCGAGTATCAATCTGGATATTGCAAAGAATGATTACGACTGGCAACAGGATGGGTCCACTTACAACAACGAACGAATAACACCTATGCTTTACATAAACAATCGGATTAGTATGGGCAATGGTTGGTCTGGAGAACTCAGCGGTTTCTATAACGGTAAAATGGCCTTTGGACAAATAAATATTTCTCCAATGTGGCGCATATCAGCGGGTATTCAAAAAAAGCTATGGAAGAACAATGCCACAGTAAGCATTTATTCCAGCGACATTTTCAATTCTGCTTATACAAAGATAAGGGGTTTGTTTAATGGCACTTTGGCTAATGCCGAAGAAAAACTAGACCGTTGTATTATTGGAGTTTCATTTAGCTATCGTTTCAAAAAAGGCTATGAAACAAAAGAGTTTAAGAAAAAAGGAGAATCATTTGATTCAAAAAGAATAAATTTGTAGTTCAATAGCACTAAGTAGTTTCCAATATTTAATGAACTATTTCTAACCAGTATTGTCCGGTAAACTTTATATATAAAACTTTATGAGAGATTTGGCTAACGCCGATTTTCAATTCTCACTTCGTTCGAAATGACAATCAATGTTTTATGCTTAGGGATGGGGTCGATTGACGGCTTCGCCGCCAATCGACCCCATCCCTAACAAAGAGAATGTAATAACCTGTCATTCTGAGCGAAGCGAAGAATCTACCATCTTTTACCGGACAACAATGATAAACTAATTTCAAGCATGCACTTATTTAAATATCACAAGATGAAAAAGCGTAACACCTGGTTCTGGGTTTCACCCTTGTTTTTTGCGGCTGTAGTAATGACCGGAATTCGTCTGGTCAGCGACACTCCCACGGGCTATAAGTTCTGGGAAAGACCCATCATGTTCAATCTTATTGAATTGGGCTTTGCCATCATTCTCTCGTATATTATTCAGGCAATTATATATTATTTGCTGAAACGGAACAGCAAATTAAGTATGAGAGCATTGCTTTTGGAATACCTGAGCCTGTTGTTGGTGGCTGTTATTATACTCAATCCCAGCCTCGTCATAATACACTATTTCACAAACGATCCTCCGGGAATAGATGATTTCGTTATTGCCAATGTCATTTTTTTACTGGTACTGGTCATTGTATATTCAATTTGTCGGGCTAATCAACTATTGGCTGCCTATGTCGACCAGAAGCTACAAACGCAAAAAGTTATCAATATGCAAGCCGAAACGGAACTAAAATTCCTGAAGGCACAGTTTCATCCGCACTTTCTGTTTAATGCTCTCAACACCATCTATTTTCAGATAGATGAGAACAACGAAACACCCCGGAAAACTATTGAGCAACTCTCTGAGCTGCTGCGTTACCAGCTCTACGATGTCAATCAGTTAGTGAGTGTGCGGCAGGAACTCGATTTTATATTTACCTATATCAATTTGCAACGGGTACGCATGAAAGAAACCTTACAGCTCGATATTTCTTTTGATCCTCAGCTGAAAGAGCACAAAATTCACTCCCTGCTTTTGTTTCCGTTCGTTGAAAATGCTTTTAAATACGTGGGAGGCGAGTATTGGATAAAAGTAGAGGCTCGTCTGGAAAATGGCAATCTGATATTTGATGTAATCAATGCTATTCCTCCGATTGCACCTGCCAAATCAAAATCAGGCGGTATTGGGTTAGAGAATTTGCAACGAAGACTTGAACTCTTATATTCAGGAAAATACAAATGCACAACAACAAAAACATCCGATACCTACAAGGCTAACTTAATAATTGAATTATGATGAAACTAAAATGTATTATAACCGATGACGAACCCGTAGCGCGAAAAGGGCTGCAGGGCTACATAGAAAAACTTGACTTTTTGGAGTTGGTTGCCGTGTGCGAAGATGCTATACATTTGAGCAATGTATTGAAAACACAGCAAGTAGATTTGCTGTTGCTCGACATAGAAATGCCTTACATGTCGGGGATAGAATTACTTTCCAGTTTGGTCAATCCGCCTAAGGTAATTATTACCAGTGCCTACACCCAATACGCCATCAAAGGATACGATCTGGAAGTGATGGATTATTTACTGAAGCCCATCTCATTCGAACGGTTTTTGAAAGCTGTCAACAAAGTATACGATTACGTGCAAAGTCAGCAAACATCATCTTCAAGTCCCGATTATTTCTTTGTGAAAGCCAATCAAAAGCTGGAAAAGATATTTTTCAAAGATATTCTGTTTGTCGAAGCAATAGAAAATTATATCGCCATACAAACAGAATCAGGAAAAATAATCACTCACTCCACGCTGAGTTCCATGTTGAAAAATCTTCCCGGCAGCCAGTTTATTCAAGTACACAAATCATTTATTGCCAATACAGAACAGATAAGCGCTATTGAAGCAAATTTGCTGAGTATCGACAAATACACAATTCCGGTTTCCCGAACTTACAGGGAAAAAGCAATGAAAGCTATACTTAATAACAAACTATTGAACTAAATGCCTTAATTGTTAATGATAAATGATTAATGATAAATGATTAGTCGGTAGTTGGAAGTAGGAAGTAGGAAGTGATTAACGATTAGTGATTAGTGATTAGTGATAAATGATCAGCAGACTAAATGAACTTAATACCTTAATGGTTAGTAAGTAGTAGGTAGTTTTTAGTCGGTAGCAAGAGGTGATAATTAGTGATAAATGATTAGCAGACTAAATAAACTAAATGCCTTAATGGTTATTTATGATAAATGATCAGTAGTGATTAATGATAAGTGATTAGTTGGTAGTATGGAGTGACAACAATAAACCTTGTATTTTGCCCAATGCCTGACCGCATCTGAAAATATTTTGCTAATTTTGCACTCCATTTATTTGAAAACAAGAAATTGAAAGCCGTATTAAAATTTATAATTAAAGCATAGTTAACCTAAGTAAACCACAGGTTAATGTTTCACTCATTCGGAAAATTTATTCTGAATAGGTTATGTATTGCTTAAAAATGAAAGAAAGGCAGCATTTACCAAAAGAGAAAG
>Ga0302167_10001181_pt1 | contig 11590 bp, 7 predicted proteins | sample I_Fen_N1_1_FD_193496 | JGI IMG/M metagenome (GOLD analysis project Ga0302167, IMG submission 193496) | Peat permafrost microbial communities from Stordalen Mire near Abisko, Sweden - I_Fen_N1_1 | ecosystem: Environmental > Terrestrial > Soil > Wetlands > Permafrost | place: Sweden: Abisko...
TATCCACAAGGACGGAGGAACATGTTCCCAATAACAGGCATGACAATTTCATTCTTTTAAAATCATCTGACCTACATACTTTTATTTGCTTAAAGTCAATTCTAATACATTTCAATTATCACTTTTTTTTAGTCTCTTTAGAAAATAGGTATTTTCATCTGATGCAATTGAAATAATACTATCATTGGCAAATACAATTTCTTCAAAAGGAACACCAATTCCTGTGTCCATTATAACAACATTACCTGTCATAGAACATTCCAACATTCTAATAATTCTTTTATCCTTAAAATATTTCAATGCATTTACATTCCTTACTTTATATATTGGTCTATGATTAGGCATAGATCCACTAAAATATTTATTCTTTTGTACTATAATTTTATCTTGTTTGAAAGTCACTAATACCCCATAAGCTTGAAGGCACTCTTTCTTTGAATATTTCACTTCTACATAAGCCGATTTTGTTTTATACACTCGCCACGTACCTAATAAGGCATTTTCGTTCGCTGAAATTTGAAAAACAAATAACATAAAAACAAATAAAAATAATTTTCTCATATTATAAATATTTATTAATAAAAAATTCAATAATTAAATAAGTTTACTTCATCTTGTCTTCGTCCAATAATAGCAGATGGTGTGTGATAATTCATCATTAAATTCCCATTATAATTCCCATTATTTAATTCTCTGAGGAACACTGACCTGGTTAAACCTGGTTTAGTATTACGACCTAACCCACCAATTCCAACATTAAATGTGAAGCTAACCACTGCATCAAATTGATTTTGTGTTAATGGAACCTTTACTAATCTGTTAACAGCTGGAATAAATTTAGTCTGTAAGTCATGATTCAACAAAGTTAATCCCTGAGCTCTTGTCATTCCACTATATTTTCCAATATCTTCGAAATTTAAAGAGCTAAAGTGTAGCAAATGTCCATAACCAGCAGTTGCATAGTTTTTTGAATCATTATATGGGTTAATATGATGTCGTCCTTTACCAAAACCTTCATGACTTTGAATGAATTGCAAGCCTGCTAAACTAATATTATGGACCCCAATAAATTTTGCAGTAACTGTTACACCTCTGGATATATCAATTGCATTATCTGGTGTGCTACCAGGTGGGGGTGCATTATATCCAGCATTAATCTTATCACCATCTTCCATATTATGATTCAACGCCCCGATACCTTATCCTTGCATAAAACCATTCATCACGTTACCACCCAATAAAGCAGTCATTCCTGCTCCAGCAAATCCCGTGCCTAAAGGAAGTAAATCCGGACTTATATTACCGTGTAAAGCAGAACCTACACCAGATGAAACAACTCCTGTCCCAAAGCCTGTCCAAAATTTTCCGCCTTGCATTTCGCTCGCCAGACCATTTCCCAAACCCTGTGCTCCTGCACGTATAACATCTTTCCAAAAGGATGAAATAGGAATATTATCGCAAGCCTGTCCTATAGCGAATGGAATAGCAGCAGAAAATGCAGATATTACAGCTCTTTGTGCGAACGATTGTACAAACCCACCCCAAAAATCACCTCCTGCATCATAAGCATCGAAGCCATCTTTCGCAGACATTATGATTGCTACACCTAAAAAAACTATATCATCTGCTCCAAATACTTCCCCTGATGGGTCGGTATATTTAAGAGGGTTCCCAATGCAATACCCATACCGGTTATAATTTAACCAATTACCTGGGTCTTGCAATTGTGGGTCCGGACTAAAAAATTGTGCCGTAAGCGGATCATAAACGCGCCCGTTCATGTTAATAATACCAAAGGCATCCAGATGTTCATGCCCTGTATAGCCTCGATTTACGATCCAGTGTGTGCGGCTGTCTTTTAATTCCCACTGGTCAGGGTTGCGCCTTTGACCCCAGGGATCATAAGCATATCGTTCAATCAATTTCCCCGATTCGTTGGTTAATGCAATCAAGGAACCCTGGTTGTCGGTGTAGGTATACAAAAGGCTATCTACACCTTTATTCTGAATCAGAATGGCGCCGCTAAGATAATGAATTTTTCGAACATTGCCTGCTGCATCCACTTCTTCTTCGTAATCGCCCAGATAATAATGCGTAAGTTGGGTTACACCCCCTACCTTATAAACCGACAGACGACGTTGATCATCTACCCCATAACTGAGCGTATAGGATTTTGCACCTTCGCTCAATGTTGCGATTTTCTTGAAATCGGTATAGGTAACAGTTAACGAATCGATTGGTATCGCTACAGGTTTACCCATGATAGTAGTAAGAGCGTGTGGTCCGCAATTGGTACCGTCGGCTTTTTTCTCCCCGTAATTCATTTTAAAAGCTTGTCCCAAAGCATCTAGCCCCAGGTCGCTTTTCGTGGAGATATTGCCATTCCCATCATAGGTCATGGAGTTATTCCAGATATTTCCTCCCCTACTGATATTCCAATTGGTTAAGCGGTTTTGGGGATCAAATTTAAAATCCTCCCGCTGCCCTGTCCGGTTATCAATCCTGTAATCTAAATTACCGTTCGCTTTGGTTGAGAAAGTCATATTCTGAATACTGTCTGAAAAAATCGAGGAAAGCATATTTCGACTGTCGTAACCAAACGTGGTTTCTTTTCCACCTTTACTGATACGTTTTAATTGGCCCAGTGCATTCTCTTCCAGGGCTTTCCAGATAGAGTGTTTGTTATTATCGGTTACCTCAATCATGTTCCCATTAGAGTCGAAATGATTTACCGTGTAATATCCCGTTGGATAATAATAATCCATTACACGACCCAAATTATCATAATCTACACGGAAAGTAAAGGATTTTCCCTGTACATTTTCCAACAATTGGGTTACCCTGTCAAAATCGCCATATGTCGCCGTTTGTTTATTTTTACCCTTTAGTTCTATATCTGTTAGTCGATAGTGGTTATTAGGATCATAGGAATACACTGTTGAATCTGTTACTGTTCCTGTAATTGCTTCCTTTTTACTTACCTCACTCCGCAACAAACCGTTTGCCATGTAATTGTATGTTTTAGTAACCGGTTCTTTTGATTTATGTACATCTTGTTTTTCCCAAAGTAATTCTCCAAAACCATTGTATTTTGATGTTATAATTCCGGCGTCCGGATCTGAAATTTTAGTACGGTTTCCCTGGTGATCGTATTCTACTTGTATCGGTTGCGTATCTTCAGAATAGTTGCCAAAAGGATAAGATTCACGCAGTTGTCCGGAAGCAAAATATACATATTCCACCGCTTTATCGTTCACAGTACTCACTACCGTCTGTCCCAAAACATTTTGTTCATTCGAGGTGGTTCCTTCTGGTGATTTTACCGTCGTCTTTAAATTATCGTACGAATAAGTAGTCGTGCCTGCCAAAGTTGTTACAGAATCCACCCTATTATAGGCATCATATGCATAAACAGTTGTCCATTTTTTTGCATCTGCTGCAAAATACGGGTCTGATACCCTGTAAGTCATTCCGCGACTATTATATTCGGTAGAAACCGATATTTTTTTATTGCTCAAGCCATATGTATCCTTTTGAATTTCCCTTCCAAAAGCATCGTACCATACATATACTGGAGCTTGTCCTGACTCTTCGGAATATTTATAATATTTAGCGCCTATTGCATTATTTGGTGATGCCCATTGCAGCACCGAAGTACTACGTATCCCATCAGGTGAGCGCGTTTCTGTCAGTCTATTCAGGTAGTCGTAGGTATAGGTGGCTTTCCCGAACACACCGGTCTCACTATTCAGTAATCCCTTAGTCTCATCCCAGTCGTAACTTACAGTCACGTTCAGAGGATCGGTTTTACTAAGTACGAAACGACCGGATGAACTGTAGGTCATGGATGATTTACGGGTAGTACCGTTTGCCGAAACAGCAATAGTGTCAGGTTGTCCAAAATAATTAAAATTCTTATATTCGGTTACAACACTGTTTGTATCAAGAGGATCTACAATTTCTTTTAAAAGGTTTCCTTTGATATCGTAGGAATATACGGTTTTTTTAGTAAACTCTTCATTTTGACTATCTACGTTCCAAATTCGCTTAATTATTTTTGTAGTATCCACTTTGTTTAAACACCAGGCTCCACTTTTTATATAACTGAATTGAGTTTCTTCTTGAATCTCAGAACCAAAATCTTTTAAAGAATTTGTAAGATTTCCTGCCGTATCATAATCAAAAGTATCACTAATAGTATTATCCTTTAAATAATCTGTCAATGAATGATTATCAAGCTGTGTGGAGAATCTATTTCCTCCCAATGAAATAATTGAATACTCATAACTATCCCTGCTAACGGGGTGATTCGCTAACATCATTGAAACATCAACATGCTTAGGTAATAAAAGGTAATTGCTTTGAAATGGTTTATTTGTCTTTAGGCTTGAAATACCGGTTGTTTCATTATCTACCCCTAAATACCTAAAACCTACAAATCCTCTTAAATAACAGTTATTGAGTGCTGTACCATAGTGATAAGTTGTTTGCGAAAGTCCGTTATTGAATTTTGAAGTTAACAATATTCCCGTTGTTTTAAAAGGCTGAAAACCAATGTTAATGTAATCAGCACTCGTGTTAATATGATCTTCGTTATCAGTTAACGCATCATATTCAGTGAAGTCCGCCAAGGTTTTGTATTTAATGTCCTGTTCACCATGCAGCCCGTCTGTAACTTTAACCAACGTGTTTTTATTTAATCCGTAACCAAAATCTGTTATTACTACCTTTCCTACGCTATCAGTATGAACCCAGTTTGTTTCACCGTAACCTAACACATCTCCAAAACATGCATAATTACTTTTTTCAGGACTTGAGTAAGTTCTGACAAGTGCAAATCCATTACCAGAATTAATATAAAACTTCCAAAGTGTCTGGTCTGTTGATATTTCATCCCCTGCAACAATATCTAATAATCCATCATTGTTAATATCTACAAAATTAATATTATCAGATCCATCATTTGTACTACTGCAGTCTATCGCTAAATCCTTTATTTGAAAAGTATAATCACCCTTATTGTAATCAACCTTCCAGGTGTTTGGGTTTTTTCGATACACTACATCCAGAAATCCATCCTGATTGAGGTCTACTAACCTATAGATTTCATCATTGTTTATAGTAAATGGAAGTGATACCTGATATTGAGATAATCCGGAAAAACAATTAGTAGAAGATTGATTATTCTTTAAAATTCCTTTTGTCCCATCTGTAAAATCCATCCAAATATCATCCTTGAGAGTATTACCACTAAAATTGGCAATTGTTATAGATGAAATTTTCTTTGGCGAATATAAATAATAATAATTATCTGTTGGTGATGGGAACTTAGACGGTGTACTGTTATTATTCCCAGCAATAATAAAGTATTTATACCTATACATCCTATCAACCATTTCAGGATCGTTAATAACCACTATTGCATTTGATAATGGATATCCATAAAAATTACCAGTAGAAATAAAGGGTTGATTAGTGGTATAGCCAATAGAACAATTGAATATTTTGATTCCATTTTTACGATCCCAGATTTCTAATGCACCATTTCCACTAGCTAAATATGAAAAAAGGCTTTGCGTTGTACCTTTCCCATTGAAATCACCAAATTGTGAAGGTAGCCCTTCTACTGCTATTTTTGAAGAAAATAAACTTATAGATAATGGACAGCCATCATTAATTGCCCAGTTATCTTTTTTATAATGAAAATCCATAAAACAGCTAGCACTAAGGGTATTTACTTTTGTGTATAAATCTCCAATTTCATTTTTTCCATCTCCGTCTAAATCAAAAATTGCTAACCCTATTTTGGTTTTATCAGTATTATCTGTATATTTTTTTATAAACGAAATATCAGTGTTTGTTTCATGTTTATTTGTTTCTCCGTACACAAATGTAAGAGGATTAAAAACTCTGTTAGTGCCTAAAGCCACTTCAAACGACCCTAACCGACTGATGCTTTCCCCTGTATAATTCAACGTATAGGTTTTTTGAACGGAACTATTAACCGATAATTGAATGGTTTTCAACCGGAATTGTTGTAATAACTCTTTCCCTGAGACATAAGCCTGTATATCATCCGGCCTTTTTTCATAATTAAATGTAACTATCAGGTTTGGAGTAGTGTTTTTCTTTTGATTGGCGCCATAGAGTATTCTTTTTACCAAATTGCCAACGTAAGAATTTTCAGTACTACTATATTCAATGTTCATGTAATTGCCATTATTGTCAATCACTTTTACTAAATTCCATCCTGCATTCACCGAATTTGTCCCGTTTAGCCCATCAGTATGTGCATCTGAGTATAAAGGAGCATAAGAAGCCGGATTATTAGAGTCTCCATAAGTCATTGTTAACCCGGATTTAGTAAAGACTTTAAAATAAGTTGGTCCCCAACTTTGGATGCTATAACCAACAATTCGACTGTATGATTCATTTTCAGTACGATATTCAACACTGTCAACAGTTTCGCTTATTTTTATCAATCGTTGTCCATCTAAAGTCAACGGACATTTTTTATCCCAAATCACACATGAATCCCTTCCATCATAATATTTCATCATTTTCGTTCGGGTAATAGATGATAAACCACTTATATTCCATCCCCAACCCGCTATACTTCTCCCCCCTTGGCTATTATATACCAACGAAATGCTTGGTTGCATTCCGTTAATGCCCTGAGGGCATTCAATAGGGATAGTGTAAGAAGCACCACCGCTTGCACTTACTCCAAATTGTCCTGGAATGCTGCCAACGATACCGCCTTGTGTTGGGTCAGTTGTAATTGTTCCATTTGGTGTGGCATATGTCTTATCTGTTGGCGGAAATACTAAGGTTTGATCAATCTTAGCACTAAAGGTTTTGTCCGGATTCGCCGGATCAGCTGTAAATTTAAAGCCAGATGTTGTCCCATTACTTTGTAGAATAATGGATTCGCGAGCCACGTATTTTTTCGTATCAGACGATTCATCCTTATTAAGTACCCAGGTTGTCTTGGGTTCCTGTGCCCGTAGCGCGGATGCCCATAAACTCAGGAATATGGACAAAACTAAAATATTGTATTTTCTTATCATAGTGTATTTGAAATTTCAGGAATGAATGGAGTAGATAAAGTTCTTTCAGGCTATCATTCATTAATTGTTGAACGATTGTTGTTTCAACAGAAATTTAATAGTAGTTCCAATTAGTAACTTATCCAAAGTTCATAACTTTGGATAAGTTTTGTAGTTATTTTAAGAAGAAATTGTTACTTCAGCTTTTTTTCCAATTCCTCTATTTTTGCACTTTGTTGATTGATTGTTTTTTGTTGGTCAATCATATACAGTGTCAGCTCTTCCACTTTTTGGAGCAATTTGTTTTGCATTTCACCCATGTTCAGACCATTTTTACTTACTTCGGCAGCCGATGGCATTTCGGGTAAATGGCTGTTCGTGTTTACATACTGTTCAACCTGGTTTAAGGGCATTAATTTGTAGGTTGGTTTAAAAACATAATCGGCCCAGACATCAGCAGTAACTTTGACTTCGGTAGCCATAATAGTTCCATTAACCCGCATTATTCTGTTGTTAAATATTTTAACCCAACTATTATTAGCTCCATCTCCAAATCCTATATAAGTGCTTCCATCATGACTGTTGTTTGGCATTAGCATAAGAATATTATGTGTACCCCCTAATGCACCCCTTATTACCACATCTCCGGGTATTGCATCATTAGCCCAACAGCCAATACATGTAGCAACTCCAATTGTGAATCTTGCAGTTGCACTGGCTAATTCAAAAGCAGGTAATTCTGCTTTGTATACTTTTAATGCAGAAGTTCCCGGATCACATCCAATACCTACATTCCCTTCGCCTGTTAAAGTCATAATATCTAAAGGTGCTATGTTGGTTGTACCGCCTCCATATATTCTGAATTTCATTTTGTTAGCTGCAGCACTCCCTGCACTAATAGTTGCATCTATACCATGCCACCGGTTTGTATAAGTAGTTCCGCTTTCCAAATCTGGCTTAAACCCGTATTTTAGAAAATTATCATATACTCCATCAATTCCAGTCAAAGTCAATTTTGATATTCCACCAGCTACACTAAGTTTATCAGATGCTGTTTTTGTGCCAATCGCTACATTCCCACCATTTGGATTTAAACAAATGTTGTAATTTTGGTCTAATTTAGTTTGATCGGTTGCTTGTATCCAGGTATTTACATTATTTACACCTAAGTCAAGCACTGCATTATCTCCTCCTCTTAATCTCAGAGCTGCTCCACTTTGAGTTGCTCCTGATGTTGCAGGGTAGACATTAACTCCTGTTACAGATTCAATTTTAGCATTGGGAGTTATAGTTCCAATACCAACAAAACCACCATTTGTTATATTGAAAATTGGATTTGTAAATGAGCCATCGCTTGGAGTGCCTTGCCCGATAGCGAATGTATTTGCATTATATACTGTCCCAATAGACCAAGGCATCATTCCTTGTCTAACTAAATTGATATATTGCCCACTTGCTGCTGGTTTTGTAATCATCAAAGAGCCAGTATATCCTTCATCTGAAACTGTTGCGCCAACATCTTGGATTGCAACCTTTCCTCCTTTTACTGTAAGTAATTGATTAGGAGCGCCTCCAATTCCGAGTTTCCCATTGACAATAGAATTACCGGAAGTATATGTATTTTCATTTTGAATACTATTATTATCTGTTGAGAACGTGATATTTAGACCGGTATAAACACTGGGGTTATTAGCATAACATATACTAACATCGGATTTAAATGTAATTAGAGCCTTCCCATTAGGGATTATAGTTGTAATTGTGCCATTTTGTAAACCACTCGTTCGAAGCAATGGTGTAAGAGCCCCTGAATTATCAACACTATATACAGTCATAAAATCATATCCTAATTCAGTGCTTATTGAATATGTTATTTTTAGTGGTTTATCTGTAACTGTACTTACTATATTCCATGTCATGTAGGCATTGTTGACATAGGCTGTTGTTACCGAGATGGTTTGAGTTTGATCTATTGTATAAGTTTGAGCTTGGGTACATAAGCCGAAAAATAAAAAAAACAGAAAAATTATAATGTATTTTGTCTTCATAAGAGTACTTCTATTTAATTTGCGTATTTTTATTTATTTAGTAGTTAATTTAACATTTTCACGCTCCGTAATTTTTAAATGAAGCTGCTGGTTTTGCGATGGGGTGAGGATGCTATCCAACGATGATTGATATTCATTATTCGCTTGTTCCTTTTTAGAAAATCTTTCATCATTTTTGGTTAATGCATGTGCATTTTGCATATTTATAATGTATGTTTTTAATTTTGTCTTTATAACAAGTTTTTGACTGTCGGTAAGAACTACATCTTTTCCCATTTTTTCAATCAGCATAATAGCTAGATTGTCTTCGGTGCCGGATGTTTTTGGATTTTCTGCAAAAAGAAGATTAAAAAACATGAAAAAGGCAGCACTAACTAACAAAAATTTAAGTTTTTTCATATGATTTTATATTTAATTTTTATATTTATTTAAAACGCTGACAGAGAATAGACAATCTTTGTACTTTAACGCTCACAGGTCAATAGTCTTCATGATATGACATCGTATTTGCACCTGACACCATTTAATGGTGTCATATTTATTTTTTTATGATTTTCAGTTCAGTCACTTTATCACCGGCCTGAACACGCAGGATATACCATCCGGGAGGATATAATGTCATATCGATCGGAGTGGTACCGTTGGTCGCTTTTCGGGATTGAAGTTGAATCCCTTGTGCGCTAAATAACTGGATTTGGATTTCATCTTTGTTATTCCCTCCCGTTATGTCAACTTTTAATTCTCCTTTGGTGGGATTGGGGTACACGGTAAGTTTTCGGTCTCCCATTTGTTCTTCAACAGGGGAAGGAGCGATCGTGTCTTTTTTAGCATGCGCAGAATTGCTGGTGAGCAGTACTATTTTTCGTGATATCCGGTTTCCGGCATTGTCGTATGCATAGCTGACCATGTTTTGTCCGGATACCGTCAGGCTTATAGCTACCAGTAAGAGAAAAATCAAAGGATAAGTGGTTTTGTACTGATGATTCATAATTTATAATTTATTTTGATTTGTTTAAAATGATTCATTCATTCTTATAGACTAAGGGATGAATGAATTTAAATAGTTTCAGAAAATATAAGTATACAGCCAATGCAAAATTACGGGGTACATTTGTACTGTTGGTTTGAATTACATTTAGGCTAAAAATACAACTACCTTTGGTTCACTACACCTGATTGACTGTATGCTTATTTATTTTCTAATTGATTTCTACCGGAAATATTCCAAACAATGAACCGTTATCAGTTGTTACAGTTAAAATATAATTGCCATTTTCCAACATATCAATGGGCAGATAATAAATTAATCCTGTTGTAACGGTTACTGTTTCCTGATAAACCAATCTGCCGGATTCATCTGTTAATGACAGGATAGACATTCCTGTTGAACTTTCAAAATTTATTGCTAATTCCGAATTGGTTACAATCATTTGTAATGTTAGTGACTTCGAGGGGACACTTGTAGAATAAACAATAGGATGAGGAGGAGGTGTATTAATTGGTATATCAATTGCGGTAGTTTTATTACTGACCAATAAAGAAAGTAATAAGAAAAAAAGAAATGAACGCTTCATAAGAAATATTCTTTGGATTACAACTATTGTATTATTTTTGCATTCAAAGATAAGATGGCTTAGCATATTTTACAAAAATAAATGTTGTACGGATATCAAGAATGTAATTTGTATCTAATTGTAAATCAATGTTTAAAAAATAAATAAAAAGAAATATTTGTACGGCCACTTTTCCATCATCAAAATTGAACCGTTTTAACAAAGCTGTCTGCATTAAATCATAGATCTTAAGAGAAATATAATTTTAGCAAAAGGAGGTAAGTAATATGAAATAATGTGTATTTGTATTTTAATTACAACTTCAATTTCCTTGAGTGATATCGCCCACTATTACTACTTCTGCAAATGGAGTTGTTTGGGCTTATAATTGAAGAGGTATCGCTGAGTTTGAAGGGGCAGTGCTTGAGGTCAAAATAAGATATTGAACTTTTAGTTTTTCCTGTTGCTTAAATTTTGAAATGATAATGTCACAGTAAGCAAAATGTTCATTATTTGATCTGAAAATAGTAATACGTGATCAACTATTGCTAATTCAGTTTCATTAAGCTAAAATATTAAGAATGAAATATATAAACTCCACGCTCCCTTTTTTGTTATGTATTTTCTTTCTGTCCTGTCAAACGGAGTATACAAAAAACAAGATCATCCTTCACGCAGAAGCTGTCGTGTTAACTTTTCCGGATAGTGCATTCAGGTTATTACAATCTATACCACATCCTGAAAAATTATCCAAAGCCGACTATGCTGCCTGGTGCCTGCAATACTCGTATACACTCTCTAAATTAAATCAGGATGTCACTTCGGATAGTCTAATTCGTGTTGCTGTCAATTTTTACGATAACAGCCGGTTCTCGAAACAAAGTGGAACGGCTTATTATTTACTGGGGCGCATACTTCTAAACAACAACAAGAATATAGA
>Ga0302167_10001183_pt1 | contig 11572 bp, 12 predicted proteins | sample I_Fen_N1_1_FD_193496 | JGI IMG/M metagenome (GOLD analysis project Ga0302167, IMG submission 193496) | Peat permafrost microbial communities from Stordalen Mire near Abisko, Sweden - I_Fen_N1_1 | ecosystem: Environmental > Terrestrial > Soil > Wetlands > Permafrost | place: Sweden: Abisko...
TCGGAAGTACGCTATACTTCGCTTATGAAAGCCTTCCCGGGTGAAGCTGATGTACTTTTTAAAGCTGCAGAAGAGAACGCCAAATGGAGATATAAATCATATCAGAGGCTGGCCGCAATGGAATTTGCAGCTCATGAAACGAAAACAGAATAATAAATACGAAACAATACATTTTTTGTATCTAATGTTGCAGAGACGCCCAAGTTGGGCGTCTCTACTTCTTTAACCCGGTTTTAATTAATTATTCGTACTTTTGTGCCTTGTGCAAAATTATGGGCAGAATAATCGGAATAGATTATGGCGTAAAAAGAATCGGACTTGCAGTAACAGATCCATTGCAGATATTTGCTTCGCCTCTCATTACCATTGGTCCAGGAGAGTTTGACAACTTTATGAAGGGTTTTCTCTTGACTGATAAAGTAGATGCTTTTGTAATTGGTTATCCACTGCAGATGAACAACCAGCCTAGTGAATCTGTTGTTTATGTTAATCCTTTTATAAAAAAACTTAAGAAGACTTACCCTGAAATACATATATATCTTGCAGATGAAAGATTCACATCGCAAATGGCCTTCAGGACAATGATCGACGGAGGAGTGAAAAAGAAGGACAGACAGGATAAATCAATGGTTGATAAGATAAGTGCTTCCATTATTCTTCAGTCTTTCCTTGAAAACAGATCTAATAAAAAAGAAAATAATAATCAGTAATGGTTTATCCAATAGTTATATACGGACATACGATTTTAAGAAAAGTGGCACTGGAGATTACCAATGATTATCCGGCGCTAAATCAATTGATTGAGGATCTTTTTGAGACTATGTATCATTCTGAAGGAATGGGGCTCGCCGCACCACAGATAGGAAAATCAATCAGAATATTTGTGATTGACGGCAATCCGGTTGCTGAAGATGAGCCTTCTCTTGCCGACTTTAAGAAAGTGTTTATAAATGCAAATATTTCTGAAAGATGCGGCGATCTGCAGCCTATGAACGAGGGATGTCTGAGCATACCCGGACTGAGGGAAGAAGTTATGCGCGAGTCACATATCAGGATCAGTTATTATGACGAAAACTGGCAATATCATAATGAGGTATTCGATGGTTATAAAGCAAGGATAATCCAGCATGAGTATGATCATCTCGAAGGGATTCTTTTCACTGATAAAGTAAATCCTCTTAGAAAAAGGCTCCTTAAAGGCAAGCTTACTGCTATAAGCAAGGGCAAGTTTGAAGCGGATTACAAGACTATTCTCCCCGGGCAGAAGATAAAATAGGCACTCCAAACTCTAGCTCACTCCAAACTTTTTTCTTAACTTTATACAGTCTCATTAGCTGCGACGGTGCTACATAAAGAAATTCCGTTTCTTCGTATTGGCCTGCCGTTATGTATCGGAATTGTCTCTGGCCTTTATTTCAAACCGGATATTACCTTCCTGTTAATTACAACTATTGCTATACTAACAGGATTCATTCTCAGTCTCTTCTTCAATAAACAGCTTACAAACCAGATCTTTGGATATACTCTGACTGTATCACTTTTCATCTGTGGACTGGTTCTATATACAAATGAAAAGAACAGTATATCTTCCCTTCAACCTGTTAAGACTTTGTTCACCTGTACCCTTTCAGACTATCCTGAAGAAAAAGAGAATAGTATACGGTTAGTAGTAAAACTTAACAGAAAAATGGATGGAGAAAGATCTGAAATTGTAACCGGTTCCATTATACTTTTCAATAAAAAAGATTCCTCAACGGCCTCAATGTTACCAGGTGATCTGCTGGTCATTCGATGTACTCCTGTAAAGATTGAAAACAAAGGCAATCCTTATGAATTTGATTACAGCTTTTTCATGGAAAACCAGGGAATCAGATATTATGCATTTACAAATAGTCGTGATATCTTAAGACATGTTATTCCGACCCACAGGAAGCTTATTCACAGAGCATTGATTGTCAGGGAGAAGATAATAGGGATGTTCAGAGAGCGGGGAATTAAAGGTGAAAGACTTGCATTGGTAGCCGCGATTACACTTGGTCAGAAGAGCATGCTGGAACCTGATCAGAAAATGAATTTTATTAAAGCAGGAGTTATGCATATTATGGCAGTATCAGGGCTCCATGCTATAATATTAAGCTTGTTTGTTCTTTATCTTCTGTTTTTCATGAAAAGAAGATTTAATATTCTCCGGATAACAATAACAATTCTGGTCCTTTGGTCATTTGCTTTTGTGACGGGACTCACCCCATCAGTACTGAGAGCTACTCTGATGTTCACATTCCTTCAGGCGGGAAAACTGATGAAGAGACCGGCAAGCGGAATAAATTCGGTGCTGGCATCTGCTTTTTTCCTTATCATTATAAAGCCATCTGTAATATTCGATGCCGGATTCCTGCTTTCATATTCTGCAGTAATCTATATCATCTGTTTTTACAATGATGTATATCTCATAATCCAATTTAAAAACTGGCTTACTGACAAGATCTGGCAATCCGCTGCCGTAACGATTGTAGCCCAGGCAGGCACTCTCCCATTGACAATTATGCTTTTTAACAGGTTTCCCACATACTTCATTCTTGCTAATATTACAATTGTTCCTGTCTCGAATTTATTGATTATCACAGGATGCCTTGTCCCAATGTTTTTTCAGGTTAAGTTTCTTTCACGGTTTTTGGCGTTGCTGCTTAATTATCTTACGGGATTTACAGAGCAGCTTACAGCTCATACTGCTGCTCTGCCTTATTCGACAATTGAAAATATTGGTTCGACAACACTTGAATGTATTCTGCTTACCTGTACAATTTTTCTTTCAGTCTGTTTCGTTTTAAAGAAGAAATCTATTCCTGTTTTTTATCCCCTTTTATTCCTTATCTTTTTTGTTTTTGCAGAAGCAGCCAGAGACTTTTCTTTAAAATCAACTAATGAACTAATAGTTTATAATTCTCAGGGTACGTCAGTTATTGGCATCCGAACCGGTAAAATACTTAATCTTTTTTCCGATACAACAATTGTAGCACCTGAAGTAAAAAGGCACTGTGCAACACTTGGACTTAGAATCAAATCAACTGTATTAAGTAAAAATTATTATTGTTTAAGGGCCGGCGGGAAAAATATACTTATTACCAATTTTGTAAATAATAAAATCATTCATGATTTTGTCCCTGATATTCTGGTTCTCAGAGGTTCCAGACCCGGAATTGCAAGTGATCTGGATTTAAAACACGCTCGTGTTATGGTTATTGTCACTTCTGAAGTAACAGCTGGTTTGCGAATTCCTCCTCAGATTGCTATAACAGGGATGGACTCGATACATTTTGTAAGAAAGGCAGGAGCATTTATCAGAGCTATATGATTGGTTAGTAAATAAAAGTCGTAATAAACTTGAGTATTAAGCGATTTATCTCTTATTTTGTCATGCTTTTTCAAAAAAAATTTTAATGAGAATCGTAATCGCGGGAGCAGGTGAAGTTGGTACACATCTGGCTAAGATGTTATCGAACGAAAATCATGAAATTATTCTTATCGATCCTGAAGAGTCGCGGCTAAAACCAATTGACAGTTCACTTGATGTTCTTACATATGAAGGGTCAGCTACATCAGTTAAGTTACTTGAGGATACACTTCGCAAAAAAACCGACCTATTTATTGCAGTGACACACTCTGAAGATACGAATATAACTGCATCAATCCTTGCGAAAAGATATGGAGCCATTAAAACTATAGCCCGAATTGACAATATCGACTATCTTGAATCGTCCACTATGGAATTTTTCAAATCAATCGGAGTAGATTCACTCATTTACCCTGAACTGATTGCAGCACGTGAGGTTCTCGGGCTTCTTCATGAGACAGGCTCAACAGAATTCATGGAGTTTTCGGGTGGCAAACTGGCAATGTATGTCCAGAAGCTCGATGAAAATGCTCCTATCCTGAATAAAAGTCTCCAGGAAATTTCTGTTAGCCGCAGAACTGATAAATACCGGGCAGTCGCAATCAAAAGAAATGCAATAACTATTATCCCGAGAGGTAATGAACAGTTTCAGCTGGGTGACACTGTCTTTGTAATTTCAACTCATGAAGGAATAGATGAAATGATGAAGACATCGGGGAAGGAGAATTTTGAAGCTAAAAACATATTAATTCTGGGAGGTAGCCGGATAGGAAAACACGTCGCGTTGTATCTTCAGAAAACATGTGAAGTTAAGCTGATAGATTCAAATATTGAAAAATGTGAAGATCTTGCTGAAATCCTCGATAATACTCTGATAATTAATGGTGATGGAAGAAATGTTGATCTTTTGGAACAGGAAGGGATTACAAAAATGGATGCATTTGTGGCTGTAACCGGAAATTCAGAAACAAATATTCTGTCGTGCCTTCTGGCAAAAAGAATGGGTGTAAAAAAGACTATTGCTGAGGTTGAAAACATGGAATTCATTAATCTTGCCGAGAACACTGGAATCGATACAATAATCAATAAAAAGATATCAGCAGCCAGCAGGATTTTCAGACATACCACAAATCCAAATGTGACTCAGGTTAAATATATGACCGGAACTGATGCAGAAGTTATTGAATTTAACGTTCCACCAAACTCAAAAATTACAAAGGGTACTCTCAGGAGTATCGATTTTCCAAAAGATGCTATCGTAGGAGGTGGAACCAGGGATGGAGCACCTTTCATTGCAACCGGTGATACAATAATTAAAGCCAACGACAAGGTTGTGGTTTTCACATTGCCATCGGCTTACGAGACGCTCTCTAAATATTTTACCTAACTGTTTATGATCAACTTCAGAATAATAGCCAGGGTTTTTAGCCTGTTGCTCATTGTTGAAGGTTTTTTCATGCTGGTCTCTGCGGGTGTTTCCTTTTTGTATCACGAGCATGCTGCAACTTCTTTTTGTTATTCCGCTTTTATTACAATTGTTACCGGTGTTTTAGTTTTCACTCCATTCAGGAATGAAGAGAGAATTTTCGGGAATAAGGAAGGGTATATCATTGTAACAGGTATATGGCTTATTTTCAGCATCTTTGGAACTTTGCCATTTCTTATTAGCGGCTCAATAACCAGCTTTGGGGATGCATTTTTCGAGTCAATGTCAGGATTTACAACAACCGGTGCTACAATATTGACAAATGTGGAATCTATGCCTCATGGGATCCTGTTCTGGAGAAGTCTTACCCAGTGGCTTGGAGGAATTGGAATAATATTTATTTCGCTTTCAGTTATACCGGTTTTTAAATCATTTAATATCCAGATCGCTGCCATAGAATTTTCAGGGCAAACAACCGATAAAATACATCCCAGAATTAAAGATGCTGCAAAACGTCTGATTGGTATTTATTTATCATTAACCCTTGTAGAAGTCGCTTTACTTATCATTGGAGGAATGCCTTATTTTGATGCAATATGTCATTCATTTTCAACCTTGTCAACCGGAGGTTTTTCAACTCGAAACAATGGGATCGCTGCCTTTTCCACTCCCTATATAATGATTGTGCTGACGGTCTTCATGTTTATTGCAGGAACAAATATGACATTGATTTACTTTGGTCTTAAGGGTAGGTTTAAGAAGCTGATTGGTAATAATGAGTTTGTTTTTTACTCACTGATCTGCTTTATTTTTGTCGCTTTAGTCTCTCTCATTCTCTATTTTAAATCAGGATTTCCCTTCGGTAAAGCTCTGCTTGATAGTGCTTTTCACGTAATTTCGATTATTAGTACAACGGGGTTTTATACCCAGGATCATAATTTATGGGGGAACATAATTCTGATAATCTTTTTCATACTGATGTTTACCGGAGGGACATCCGGTTCAACAGCCGGAGGTATTAAAATTGTAAGACTGCTGCTGATCACAAAGAATACCCGGCAGGAACTAAAAAGACTGATTCATCCTAATGCTTTTATACCTGTACGGCTTGATAACAGAATAATATCACAAAACACTATCTATAATCTATTGGTATTCATAATATTATATTTCTTTGTGATGTGTCTTGGTACCTTTATTATATCATTTATGGGTTATGACATTATTACCTCATTCAGTACCTCTGCCTCAATGCTTGGTAACATTGGCCCGGGACTTCGAACTTTCGGACCATTTACAAATTATTCTGCTTTGCCAATGGCAGGTAAATGGTTTCTGTCGGTAATGATGTTATTGGGAAGACTGGAATTGCTTACGGTAATGATCCTTTTTAGCAAAAAATTTTACAGGAACTGATTTTCACTGGTCAAGAATACCTAATCCCTGACGCAAAACTTCAATTTCGTCACCGGTACAATCAACAATTGTAGATGCTTCATTTCTCCCAAAACCACCATCGATAACAGCATCTGTAAACTCCTGATATTTTTCGTAAATAAGTTCAGGGTCTGTAGTATATTCGATTACTTCATCGGGATCGTGTATAGATGTGGTTATAATCGGACGCCCCAGTTCCTTTACCAGCTCAAGTACAATATTATTATCAGGGATCCTGATACCTACTGTCTTTTTTTTATTCTTAAATAGTTTTGGGATCTGATTATTTGCCTGAACGATAAAAGTAAATGGACCGGGAAGATTCCTTTTCAGAAGTTTAAAAATAGTATTATCCCTGATTATCGTATATTCTGAGAGCTGGCTCATATCGTGAAATATGAGTGAGAGCTCCGGGTTTTTCGGGTTCAACCCTTTTAAGCGGGCAATTTTCTCAATCGATTTGGTTGCCAGAATATCACAGCCCATAGCATAGACAGTATCAGTGGGATAGATTATGATGCCTCCAACTTCAAGCAGGTCAACTATCTGCCTTATTTGTTTTGGGTTCGGGTTTTCATTATAAATACGAATCAGCATACAAAATCACAATTTTGCCAAATATAGGGAAAAGTGCCTAAAATGCCTAGAGTGCCTAAAGTGCCCAGAGTTTTAATTGATTTGTAAACTCTAAGTACTCCAGGCACTCTAAACTTTAGGCACAAAAAAAGGGTAAGCTACTTATATCGCACCGCTACAACTGCCTACCCTTGCTACCTTCCGATCCTGGGGGAGTTCAGCAGGAGCTGGTCGTATAAGACTTACCCCGCACAAAAATACTATTATTTAAACAGGCTGCAAAATAATTATTCCAATTTTACTGCTGTCTTCATTTCTATTTTTAGATTATATTTGTTTCTAATCTAATAACCTAACTTAAGAATCAAATAACTAAATCATGGAAGAAAAAGTTAATCCCTGGAAATCAAATCTTACCAATGGTCTGATATTAGGACTGGCCGGTGTTGTTTATTCACTTATAATGTATTTTCTCAACCTTTCGTTAAACAAATCACAAGGTTATGTCTTCATGATAATTCAGATAATCCTGCTCTATTTCCTTCTTAAATCGTATCGTGATAATTTTTTGCATGGTCAGATTACTTTTGGGAAATCGGTTGGAGCTGGAGTAATAATTTGCCTTTACTACTCTGCAATAATGGCTGTATTTACATACATCCTCTATACTTTTATTGATACGGGATTGACAGCCAAACAATTGGCTATGACTGAAGATATGATGCTAAAAAAAGGGCTGCCTCAGGATGCACTTGATGCTGCAATGGCTATGCAGGCAAAATTTATGAAACCCGGAATAATGTCGTTTTTTGTACTTTTAGGCGGTGTGATCTGGGGTACAGTTTTATCACTTCTTATAAGTATTTTTGTAAAGAAAGAAGGCAATCCTCTCATAGATATACCTGAAAACTAATCTGAATACCAGAATTAATGGATCTGTCGCTTGTAATTCCTGTTTATAATGAAGAAGAATCAATTCAGGAATTAACTGAATGGATTGAGAAAGTTTGTAGTAACAACCGCCTCTCCTATGAAATAATCTTTATTGATGATGGAAGCTCAGATTCGTCATGGGATAGAATCATGTCGATGGCAGGAAGAAATCACTTTGTAAAGGGCTGCCGGTTCAGGAGAAACTATGGTAAAGCCGCCGCCCTTCACACTGGTTTCAGTGAAGCAACAGGTGATGTAGTTATTACGATGGACTCAGATCTTCAGGATATTCCTGATGAAATTCCTGAACTTTATAAGATGATCATAAATGATGGATATGATCTTGTATCGGGATGGAAAAAGAAAAGACATGACCCATTTGTAAAGCGGATTACCAGCAAGTTTTATAATGGAACAGCAAGATGGTCATCGGGTATAAGACTTCATGATTTTAACTGCGGACTGAAAGCATACAGGCTCGAAGTTGTTAAGAGCATCGAAATATTCGGTGAGATGCACAGGTATATACCAATGCTTGCAAAAGAAGCCGGATTCAGGAAGATCGGAGAGAAAATTATTGAACACCGGGCCAGAAAATACGGTGTCACAAAATATGGACTTGACAGGTTCATTAAGGGTTATCTCGATCTGTTGACAATAGGATTCATTACCCGATTTGGTAAAAACCCCATGCACCTGTTTGGTTCACTGGGAACTCTGATGTTTTTAATCGGATTTCTAATGGCTGGCTATCTCGGTATCAGAAAGCTGGTTTTTGTATCTAATCATCTGAGAGCTCCCCTGGTTACCAACAGTCCTTTCTTTTTCATAGCTCTTACAGTAATGATAATCGGATCATTTCTTTTTCTGACAGGCTTTCTGGGAGAACTGGTAAACAGGAATTCATCAGAACGTAATAATTATCAGATCAGGGATAAAGTGAATTTCTGAGGTCGATTTTAATAACTTTCCAGGATTATTTTAAATAAAAAGATGCAGATTTGATTCTGGAATACCGGCTTTTCTGCCAGCTTCCAGATCACTTTCTTTATCTCCTATCAGAACGCATTCCAAAATATTGAGATTAAATTCTATGACTGCCTCGAATATCATACCAGGATTTGGTTTGCGACATAAACAAAATCCTGTAAAATCAGGGTGATGAGGACAATAATAAACTTTTGAAATGATTATTCCTTTATCGTAGAATTGCTTAATCATCCAATCTGTGAGTACATTGAAATCGTATTCCGTGTAGTAACCTTTGGCTATTCCTGCCTGATTGGTAATTACCAGAATCAAGTACCCTGCCTCAGTATATTTCCTGCATAACTCAAAAATTCCCTCTGAAAACTGAAAATCTTCCTTAAGATAAACATGTCCCTTATTCACATTTATTACCCCGTCACGGTCTAAAAAAAGTGCCTTATTCATATTTTAAAAATATTCTCACCTTATAGTTAATATTGATTTAGCTTTTTGATAGTCTTCAGGTATCCCGATGTCTATAAACAAATTGTCAAAAATCAGCCCTTTTAAATTAGATGATCCGGCCTCCTTTTCAAATATTTCGTTCTCCAGAGAAAACACCTCAGGCAACGATTTTGAATCAAAAAATTGTCTGTCTGCCAGGTAAATACCTCCGTTTATTAAACCGTTTGAACAGAATTTCTTTTCATTAAATTTTAGTATTGTATTTTCATGACATTTGACAGAACCATACCGGCTAAAATTTTTCATTCTCTTTAATGCTATAGAAAAAAGATGACCGTTATTCAAATGGAATAAATAAAAAGCATTGATATCAATCGGGAAATAAGTGTCTCCATTTATTATAAGAGTATTTCTGCCAGATGTTTTCTGAAGGGCAAATCTTATTGCCCCTCCGGTACCTAAGGGTTTTTCTTCCAACACATATTCTATTGGAATTTTGCAAAATGAATCTCCAAAATATTCAATTATACTTTCAGACAAATAGCCAACAGAAAGGATCAATTTTTCAATCGGGTACTGCTTCAGCCATTGAAAAAGATAATATAGGAATGGTTTCCCATTAATTTGAGCCATGGGCTTTGGCAGGTCAGAAACTACTTCCTGCAATCTGGTTCCCATCCCCCCCGCTAAAATAATTGCTTCCATTATTTCTTTTGGTTGAGTCGCCCGAATAATTCTTCTTCAACAATTCCTTTTTCCCTATAAACACTTAATGCTTCGATCATATTCCGGGAATTCCCTGAAGTTGAAATACCATAAACACATCTCCGGGTTTCCCCTGTGCTTTAATCTGGCGGGCAAATATTTTTGTAAAACCAGAATCATTACCAATAGCAGTTAATACGAAAGTATCTGTTGTTAAGGCAATAGAACTTCTTATTATATCTTTAAATAGTGTCTGCAAATGAAGATCATGTTTATATTTCATTTATTTTCCATCCCTGGCAACCATTTTCACTAAAATGAAAATTTATTACCTTACCATTGAACTGGTTCAAAGTATTAATAAGCGTAACCCTTTTAGTAGGATTAATTGTAAAAAACATGAAACCACCTCCCCCGGCCCCTGAAACCTTTCCTCCATAAGCACCTGATTTCATTGCTGCTTCATATATTTTTTCAATATGGCTGTTTGTTATAGATACCGCCATTTTCTTTTTGTTCTCCCACTCCTTACCGAGTGCTTTGGCAAAATGAACAATATCGCCTTTCAGTAAGAAATCTTTCATATTATAAGCATTCTTTTTAATCCTGTGCGTTGCTTCAGTAGGAAGCTTTTTCCCCTCTCTTGTATTTTTCTGTTGTTCCTTAATTATTTTGTCCGAAGACCTGGAAGCCCCTGTATAAAAGAGTACCATAGATACTTCAAGTTCATCGACTATCCAGCGCTTTATCCGAAGTGGATTTACAATTACTCTGTCATCTTTGTAGAATTCAATAAAATTAAATCCTCCAAATGTAGCCGCGTATTGATCCTGCTTACCACCGCTTAACCCCAGATCGATTCTCTCAATCTGATAGGCCAGATATGCCATGTCATAATCCCCTAAAGGCAGATTAAGCCATTCAGCAAATGCCTTGAGAATTGCAACAACCATTGTAGATGACGAGCCGAGTCCGCTACCCGGAGGAGCGTCACAATAAGTTGTAATTTTGAACGACAATGGTTTTGTTATTCCGAAGTTCTTAACAATCCTGTTATATACTCCTTTATGCAGATCCAGATGTCCATCGAGTGGAAGTTTCAGAGTTGAAGGATATCTTTTTTTTACCTCCAGGTCCGAAGCATAAATAACTATTGAATCTATAAATAATTCTTCAATTGTACAGTAGGCATACTGATCAATTGTAGCATTTAGCACAGCTCCATTGTAAATGTCTGAGTAAGGAGATACATCACTTCCTCCTCCGGCCAGACCAAGGCGTAGTGGAGCTTTACTTCTGTAAATCATCTATTTGGCAATTAAATTGATTCTAATTATTTATCTTTTTTAATTATTATCCTTAAATATATTTCAAAGTACCAAAATAAGATTTAGTAAATCAAGAAAAAAACTAAACTCAAAAAATCTGCTCCGACCTATTCATCTTTTAAATACACCAGATGCAACCGCATACAACAACAGGTTTTTTCAGTAACCAGGCTAATCAGGGAATTTCCAATCATCCCGGAAATAGTTTCTAGCTCCGGTTTGTTATGGATTTATGATATACTTCCGATATAGAATCAGTCAACTTATCCCATGTAAATTTTTCTTTTTCTTTTCTTACCCCTTCTGTAAATTGTTCTTTCCTGTCTTTATCAAAATAGTCAA
>Ga0302167_10001185_pt1 | contig 11558 bp, 8 predicted proteins | sample I_Fen_N1_1_FD_193496 | JGI IMG/M metagenome (GOLD analysis project Ga0302167, IMG submission 193496) | Peat permafrost microbial communities from Stordalen Mire near Abisko, Sweden - I_Fen_N1_1 | ecosystem: Environmental > Terrestrial > Soil > Wetlands > Permafrost | place: Sweden: Abisko...
GATATGTTCAAACTGCATACAGCAAACTGGGTTCAGTTATTTATATTCAAATCAGGAATAAAAATCTGGAAGCAGTGGTGGTAAAATAAGCACTTGAAGCTAATAAAAAAGGTCATTAACTCAGTTGTTAATGACCTTTTTCTATTTATTGAAGACGCTAATTACAAACTAATTTTCGTATCAGAGTTTACTTTGATTTCTTCTACGATTGCATCAAGCACTGCAATGGCAGTCATGTTTACAATGTCGCGTATTGAACTTTCAACATCGAGAATGTGAACCGGTTTATTCAATCCCATTTGAATTGGTCCAATTGAATCAGCCAGACCCATTTCAATCAACATTTTATAGGCCGTGTTGGCTGAACTCAAATTTGGAAAAATCAGCGTATTTACATTTTTACCAGCCAATTTTGAAAATGGGAATTTCTTGTCACGCAGCTCTTTGTTCAGCGCAAAAGTAACCTGCATTTCACCATCCACTACCATTTCGGGATATTCTGTGTGAAGCGTTTCTACTACCTGGTGAACACTAGCCGGACTACCTTGTTTGTCTGAACCAAAGTTAGAATAAGAAAGCATTGCCATTACAGGTTCATGAGCAAAGAATTTTACAGTTTCATGGGTTAGTTTAGCAATATCAATCAAGGCTTCAGTTGTTGGGTGACGATTGAACAATGTATCTGCCAGGAAGAAAGTTCCCTTTTTGGTGTTCATAATGTGCATGGCGGCCATATGTTTCAAGCCCGGACGTAAACCTATTACATCTTTAGCGGCTTGAACCGAGTCGGCATATTTAGTGTAAACACCTGTAATCAGCGCATCGGCTTCACCAGTTTCCACCATCATCATTCCAAAATAGTTGCGTTCGTACATCTTTTCGTATGCTTCTTCAAAAGTCATACCTTCACGACTTCTTTTTTCTGACAATTTCTTAGCATAAGCAACTCTACGTTTTTCTTCTCTGTCATGACGCAGATTTACAATTTCAATGCCTGTCAAGTCAATATCATTTTCTGCAGCTATGTTGCCGATTTTTTCTTCATTTCCAATCAGGATAGGGAAACAAATTCCTTCTGCGTAGGCCGATTCCGCGGCTTTAATCATATTGAGGTGATTGGATTCAGAGAATACAACACGTTTTGGGTTTTGTTTAGCTGTTTCGTAGAAGTGACGTAACATTTTGTTGTCATTGCCCATCAATTCTCTTAGTTTGTCGCAATATGCATTCCAGTCTGTAATGTCTTTGCGGGCTACTCCTGATTCCATAGCAGCTTTAGCTACTGCAGGAGCTACAATGGTCAACAAACGTGGGTCAAGTGGTTTTGGAATAATATAGTCACGTCCAAAAGTAATACGTTTCAAGTTGTACGCTGCATTTACAACGTCAGGCACCGGTTTCTTTGTAAGTTCCGCAATAGCACGAACAGCTGCCACTTTCATTTCTTCGTTGATACATTTAGCGCGTACGTCCAACGCTCCACGGAAAATGTAAGGGAATCCTAATACGTTATTGATTTGGTTAGGATGATCTGAACGTCCGGTAGCAAAAATAATGTCTTTACGTGCAGATAAAGCATCTTCATAAGATATTTCAGGGTTAGGGTTGGCCAGTGCAAATACAATCGGATTAGCATTCATAGATCGAACCATATCGATAGATAATACTCCGGCTACAGATAATCCCAAAAATACGTCAGAGTCTTTTACAGCTTCAGCCAATGTTGTGATAGTTCTGTCGGTCGCAAATGGTTTCTTTCTGGAATTTAAGTCGGTGCGTTGTTTGTTGATAACACCTTTAGAATCCACCATAACGATGTTCTCTAATTTAGCACCAAGCATCATATACAGTTGAGTACATGAATTGGCAGCAGCTCCCGCACCATTTACCACAATTTTTACGTCCTCAATTTTCTTACCAACCAATTCAAGCGCATTGATTAATCCTGCAGACGATATAATAGCCGTACCGTGTTGGTCATCGTGCATCAACGGAATGTCCAACTCAGCTTTCAAGCGCTCTTCAATTTCAAAACATTCAGGTGCTTTAATGTCTTCAAGGTTGATTCCTCCAAATGTTGGAGCAATGGCTTTCACCACCTGAATAAATTTCTCGGGATCTTTTTCATTTACCTCAATGTCAAAAACATCAATTCCTGCAAAAATTTTAAACAACAAGCCTTTTCCTTCCATCACTGGTTTTCCGGCCAATGCACCTATATCCCCTAAACCAAGTACTGCCGTACCGTTAGAAATAACGGCTACTAAATTACCTTTTGAAGTGTAATCGTAGGCTGTACTTTCATCTTTTTCAATTTCTAAACATGGCTCAGCAACTCCCGGAGAGTAAGCCAATGATAAATCACGTTGAGAACTGTAGGGTTTGGTAGGAACTACCTCAATTTTCCCAGGCTTTCCCTGAGAGTGATAGAGAAGAGCATCTTCTCTGGTTAACTTTGCCATAATCTTAAATGTAATGTGAATTGTATATTATTTTGTGTATATATTTTTAATTTATCGCAAAAATACAAATTATTATGTCAATATGAAAGAAAATATCGAAATATTCTTACAATATTATTTTAACTCGAAATGATGGTCGTCATACTTTGCACTAAAAGAATGACCCCAATGAAACCCAAGTTTTTTAAATTGCTGAACTACTGGATGATTACTATAGAATGTGCCCGGAACTTCAGTGTTATACTTAGCGCCAATGGGTCTGTCAATGCGGTTTTTTTGACCTTTTTTCCAACGTTGTGGGTTAAAAAAAGGATTAATATCAATAGCCATTCCCTCTGCATGTTTAGAATAACTTACATTTCGGTAACAAAAACTATAGCTGTTGTTTGCCTGCATTGATGCGTTATCATTCCAATTGTATTTTACTATCGGAATTACTCGTTCTACCGGAAATTTATTCTGTAGGATAAAACTGAATATCGTTTTTATTTTAGGAGCTATTTTTTTATTTGTTAGCACCTGACCTTTATGAATTTTACCATCAGTTGAGTAATATTGGACGTCAATCAACTCCAACTGATCTAAAATTGACTTTGGAGCTTTTGATCCTGCAATTGCTTCTTTAAATGTATAATGACAATCAACAATAATTTCTATCTTTTCTTTGTGTTTAAAACGCGTAGCATTTGTTTTTTTTTCCGAATTACAAGCAGCAAGAAGGATGATAATAAAAATTGAAAGTCGGAAATGCTTTATCATATTGGTAAAGAGAGGATTACTTCTAACTAAACTTTGTATGTAAAAATTATTCAATCTTAAGCATACGCAATAAAACAGAATATTAATCTGTAAATACCTGTATTTTAGTTATTTGTATAGTGTTTTTTTGTGATTTTTTCTATTCTAGGCAAAGTTACAATAATTAAAATCAAACGATATAATTATAGCGAATTTATTTGTACGAAATTATTTAGTTTAACGTTTTGAAACGAAATAAAAGAATTGAACCTGGATATATTTTATGTACATTTGTAGTAGAATAAATACCTCCACCATTTCATGCGTCTAAATTCTATATCCATACTCAATTACAAGAATATCCGCGAAGCTGAATTGTTTTTTTCGCATAATATAAATTGTTTTATAGGGAATAATGGTATGGGAAAAACCAATATCCTGGACGCAATTTACTTTTTATCATTTTGCAAAAGTCACTCTAACTCCATAGATTCCCAAAATATCCTTCATGGTGCTGAATTTTCTTTGCTGCAGGGTAGATATACTTTGGGCGAGCAAACCGAAGATATTTATTGCGGAATGAAATTACGTCAAAAGAAGCAATTCAAGCGCAATAAAAAAGAATACGAGCGTCTGTCAGATCATATCGGATTATTACCGCTGGTGCTGGTTTCGCCTGATGATTCGGAACTGATTCAGGGAGGTAGTGAAGAACGTCGAAAATTCATTGATGGGGTTATATCTCAATATAACAAGATTTACCTGAATAATTTGCTTCAATACAATAATGCCTTAAAACAGCGAAATGCGTTGTTGAAATCGGAACAACCGATAGATGATTCTTTGCTGGATATATGGGAAGAACAAATGGCTGTTTTTGGCAATTATATATATGAGCAACGCAAGCAGTTCATCGATGAGTTCATCCCTATTTTTCAGAACTTCTATTCATACATATCCGTTGGAAACGAGCAAATAAGTCTTTCTTACCACTCACAACATCATGATCAGGATATAAAATCTAAAATGCTGACCACGCGCGATCGCGATCGAATACTTGGTTATTCTACACAGGGAATTCATAAAGATGACCTCGAAATGTTATTGGGGAGCTACCCCATAAAACGTGTCGGTTCGCAGGGACAAAACAAAACATACCTTATATCATTAAAACTAGCACAGTTCGATTTTTTAAAACGCACACACAATTTATCTCCACTTTTGTTACTTGATGATATATTTGATAAACTTGATTCAATACGAGTAAAAAAAATAATTGAGCTTGTATCAGGCGATACGTTTGGTCAGATATTTATTACGGATACCAACCGGGAGCATCTAGACTTACTTCTTCTTCAGTTAGAACAGGATGCAACTATTTTTACCGTTGAAAATGGTGAAATATCTTATTGAATTTCCTCACTTAATTTCATTATAAGTTCCAAATTGGAATCTTATTAATATTCAATTATTTTCTGATTAATTATTTTGCCTTAATGTTTGAATTTCATTTTTGGAAATATTTTTTCTAATTGAATTTATTATTCTATTGATATACAATTAAATATAAATTATTTTGGAAAACTTTTTATTTTGTTCAATAAAAATTTATATATATTATTGGAATTATAAAAATAAATGCCTAACATTGTAGTCCGATTTCATCGGAACAAATTACAATCTCAAAACTCATATACTAATCTTTTTAGAAAACTTTTATCGTGGAAACAAAAACATTCACTGCAGAAGAAATAAAAGAGTCAACGCTCAAATATTTCAAAGGAGATGACCTAGCAACTAAAGTATGGGCAACAAAGTATGCACTCAAAGATTCATTCGGTAATACATATGAATTAAATCCTGACGATATGCATCGTCGGTTGGCCAAAGAAATTGCCCGGATAGAAAAGAAATATCCAAATCCTCTTTCAGAAGATGAACTTTTCGAACTATTTCGTGACTTTAAATATATAGTACCTCAAGGTAGCCCCATGACGGGCATTGGAAACGATTTTCAGGTTGCATCGCTATCAAATTGCTTCGTTATTGGATTTGATGGAGATTCCGACTCATACGGAGCTATCATTAAAATAGATGAAGAACAGGTTCAACTCATGAAACGCCGTGGTGGAGTTGGTCATGACTTATCTCATATACGACCTAAAGGTTCGCCCGTGAAGAATTCGGCGTTGACTTCTACCGGTATCGTACCATTTATGGAACGTTATTCAAACTCTACGCGCGAAGTTGCCCAAGATGGACGGCGTGGTGCACTTATGCTCAGTGTTTCAATAAAACATCCGGATTCAGAGACTTTTATTGATGCAAAAATGGAGTCAGGTAAAGTAACCGGAGCTAATATTTCGGTGAAATTGCACGATGATTTCATGAAGTCAGCAATAAACAACGAACCATATACGCAACAATATCCTGTAACATCTGAAAATCCATGGTTTACTAAAGATGTAGATGCTAATGCTATCTGGAAAAAAATTGTACATAATGCGTGGCAATCGGCAGAACCCGGAATTCTGTTCTGGGATACCATAACCCGCGAGTCCGTTCCTGACTGTTATGCCGATTTGGGCTACAAAACAGTTTCAACAAATCCGTGTGGAGAAATCCCGCTTTGTCCGTATGACAGTTGCCGTTTGTTGGCTATTAATTTATACTCGTATATTAATAATCCGTTTACTCCAGAGGCTTCATTTGATTTCGAGTTATTCCATAAACATGTTGGATTAGCTCAACGCATTATGGATGATATTATTGACCTTGAAATGGAGAAAATTGATAAAATTATCGCCAAGATAGAGTCAGATCCTGAAGATGACGAAATAAAAAATACAGAATTCCAGCTTTGGGAAAAAATTAAAACAAAAACATCCCAAGGACGCAGAACTGGTGTTGGAACAACTGCCGAAGGCGATATGTTGGCCGCTTTAGGTTTCCGCTACGGAACGGAAGAAGCAACTGATTTTTCTGAAAAAGTACATAAAGCTGTTGCATTGGCAGCCTACAGGTCTTCTGTAACCATGGCGCATGAGCGTGGAGCTTTCTCGGTTTATGATGCTAAACGCGAGGAAAAAAATCCGTACATTCAACGTTTACGTGAGGCTGATCCAAAGTTATATGAAGACATGACTAAGTATGGTCGTCGTAATATTGCCTGTTTGACGATTGCCCCTACCGGTACCACCAGTATAATGACTCAAACAACTTCTGGAGTTGAACCGGTATTTATGCCAGTGTACACCAGAAGAAGAAAAGTGAACCCGAATGATAAAAATGTTCGAGTTGACTTTATTGATGAAAATGGCGATTCATGGGAAGAATATGTAGTATTTCATCATAAATTTGTGACATGGATGGAAGCAAACAATTACTCCACAACCAAACGTTATACTAAAGAAGAGGTTGAGGAAATTGTAGCGAAGTCACCATACTATAAAGCAACCGCTAATGATGTAGATTGGCTCAAAAAAGTTCAAATGCAGGGACGTATTCAGAAATGGGTTGATCATTCAATTAGTGTTACCATTAATTTACCGGCCGATGCAACTGAAGAACTTGTAGGAAAACTGTATGAAGAAGCATGGCGATGTGGTTGTAAAGGAGTAACTGTTTACAGAGATGGATCTCGTGCCGGTGTTCTTATTGCAGTTGATGAGAAAAAAGAAGAAAAGAAGGAAGAAAGAAAAGAAAATTGTTTCTGCTACGAAGGTGACCTTGTTGTAAGACCAAAAGAGCTTGATTGCGATATTGTTCGTTTCCAAAATGCTAAAGACAAATGGATTGCTTTTGTAGGGTTGTCGAGCAATGGCCGTCCATATGAAATTTTCACCGGTTTAGCAGATGATGAAGAAGGAATTTTACTCCCAAAGACAGTTACGGAAGGAAAAATCATAAAAACAGTTGATGAAAACGGCAATAAGCGCTATGACTTTCAATTTGTGAATAAGCGTGGATATAAAACTACGGTTGAAGGTTTGTCTCATAAATTTGATAAAGAATTCTGGAATTACGCTAAACTCATCTCGGGTGTATTGCGTTACGGAATGCCTATTGATCAGGTTATAAAACTGGTTTCAGGTTTACAACTGGACAGTGAATCTATTAATACGTGGAAAGTTGGGGTAGAGCGTGCTTTGAAGAAATATATACCGGATGGTACTCAAATTAAGGAACAACCATGTCCTGAATGTGGACAGAAAACGCTGGTATATCAGGAAGGATGTCTGAAGTGTAGCAGTTGTGGTTACTCAAAATGTGGTTGATATTTGGTTTATAGGTTAGAATACAAAAAAAACGAGCTGTAAGGCTCGTTTTTTTGTATTCTGTGTAAGCGTTTTATTTTAATTGTGAGTTATAAGTTTTCCGACCTTTGAAGAAATATTCCATTACAATGCTCTTTTGTAGTATGTCAACATAATTGTCTGACGTTGAATACAATATGTTCTCCTTTCGCTTCTCTTCAAAATTATGCTTCATTTGTCTAAAGTCAGATCGGGCTTTGAGAACACTCCTGGCATTTTTTGGCTTCCCTGTAACAAATAGTTGAATAGCAGCTATGTAATCAAAGATAGTTCGCCAAAACATTGTGTCATCCAATAGTTTTGCGGGTAAGTTCTTATAAAGCATCAAGAGATTATTCCTGAAATTTAAATAGGTTTTAAAAGGGCTTTCTACATTTAAAGTCCCACCTCCGACATGATAAACCACACTTTCTGGAATACACACCAGCCGATATCCCCTACTCTTAAATCTCCAACAAAGATCAATCTCTTCCATATGCGCAAAGAAATCATTGTCCAATCCTCCTACTTTCCAGAAAATCTTTGACCTAACTACTAAGCATGCACCGGTTGCCCAAAAGATATCGGTAATTGTATCGTGTTGACCGTTGTCTTTTTCCGCAGTTCCTAAAACTCTGCCACGGCAAAACGGAAATCCAAACTTGTCGATAAACCCTCCTGCAGCACCGGCATGTTCAAAATATTCCCGATTAAAATATGAACGGATCTTGGGTTGACAGGCTACTACATCAATATGTTCATTCATGTACGATATTAATGGTTCTAGCCATCCCGTTGTAACTTCAACATCAGAATTTAGCAACACATAATAATCGGCATCTATTTGACTTAAAGCTCTATTATATCCTTCGGCAAAACCATAATTCTTATCCAAAACTATCGTTTTTGTTTCAGGAAATTTATTTTTCAGCACAAGTAAGGAGGAGTCTGTCGAAGCATTATCAGCCACAATGATTTCAGCTCCTGAAAGTTGAGTGTTTTCAACGAGTGTAGGCAGAAACTGCTGCAGATATTTTTCTCCATTCCAATTGAGAATGACAATAGCCGTAGTCATAAAATTACTTGTGGGTTTTGTGTTGTTTTTTCGTTTAGCTTCGGGTATATTTCCAGCGTTTGTGGGACCAAAGCCAATATTCAGGTTTAGCTTCAATCGTTTTTTGAAGCATTTTCATGTATTTCTCGGTTATTTCAAATTCAGCCGTTTTAGCCGATTCCATTTCCAAAGGAATCATTTCACACTGATAGTAACCCCTTTTAATGCATTTTGTTTCGGCATAAAATACAGCGTAATCAAATTTTCTGGCCAGTTGTTCTGTGCCTGTCAATGCTGGAGTATCCTGATGCAAGAATTGAGTCCAATGATGTATTTTTTGAGCTGCCGGTGTCTGATCTGAAATCATAAAGTAAATACCTTTATCAGCGTCAGATTGAAGTTTAATCATTGTTCTGAGTAAATTTCGCTTTTCTACATTTATTCCTCCGAATTTTGCTCTTAAATTGTATATAAATTTATCAAACTTTTTGTTTGATAATTCTTTATATATTTGACAGGCATTTATTTTTTCAGAAACAAATAATGGAAAATTAGCTCCCCATTCCCAATTTCCGTAATGCGCTGTCATTACTAATACGCCTTTTCCTTTTGCGTGTTCTTTTAGAAGTCCTTCAATATTGACAAAGCTAAACCTGCGCTTTGTTTCGGCTTCACTAATATTGATTTCGTAGATTGTTTCAACAAATAAATCGCAGAAAAAACGATAAAACCGTCGTTCTGTTTTTCGGAGTTCTTTTTTTGTTTTGTTGGGAAATGATTTTTCGAGATTACTGCGAACAACAGATTTTCTGTACCTAATCAAATAATAAATAACAGGATAGCTTATGTCTGAAAAGATATAAAGTACTCTCAACGGAAGCAGGGTGATAATCCACGCTAAAGCATATAAGATATTAAACATAAGAGCTTTTTCCTACAAAATACAGTTCAAATTCATTAAAAAACTTCTGATATATGATCCATAAATTAAAGAAAACACCAAGGTGGTTTTTGCAAATCCCGGTGTTTTCTTTAATTTATCGTTATTGGTTTTCTGAGTTTTCTATACTAAGCAACCTTTACATTCTGTTATTTTTCTTCGGTGTATATACCGAGTGATTTTCCATATTCATATTCTCCATCTAGGATTAACTGGATATCATCTTCAGTCAATTGCATTTTGTCTTTTTTTGAGCATTTCTGAATGTATTTGAACATTTCTTCTTCATCGATACTAGCCTCTTCAGTAGAATCTTCATCTATTAAACCGTTCTCATCATAGAATTCATATACGACATCCAAAACGTATTCAATTTTTTCATCATTGATTCTGGCTTTGTCTTCTGCTGGTATATAATTAAGAATAAATTTTACGGCGTCATCTTCATCGTAAACTAATAAGTCGTCTTCTTGTGTTTTCATAATGCTGTGCGTGTTAAGTTAGAATTCAATGATTTTATTTATAGTTCAAAGATAGATTATTTTTTATTATACAGGTTTCTTATTCTCCTTTTTTTGAGAATTTAAACATTTAGTCGCTGAAAAGTGACAATTACATACAAAAAGGACTTACCGAAAAAATCGATAAGTCCTTTTGTGTGTCGGGGTAGCGGGATTCGAACCCACGACCCCCTGCTCCCAAAGCAGGTGCGCTAACCGGACTGCGCTACACCCCGTTGCTATTCCATTTCCGAATTGCGAGTGCAAAGGTACGCTCTTTTTCGGATTATGCAAACTATTTGTTGTATTTTTGCAATAAAAATTTCGGAAATTTTGTCCGATATCAGACAAATTACTGAAAAATAAAAACTTAAAAATGGCAGGCCTTTACATTCATATTCCATTTTGTTCAAAAAGATGTACCTATTGCGACTTTTATACAGAAGTTGCTCCTGATTTAATTCCTGATTTGGTCAAATATCTCGTTAAAGAAATCAATATTCGTAAAGATTATTTGAAAAATGAAACGATAAGCACGATTTATTTTGGTGGAGGTACACCAAGTATTTTGTCGCGAGATCAGTTTTCCGAGATATTAAATGGCATTTTCGCTGTTTATACTGTTGAGGAAAATACTGAAATAACATTCGAGGCAAACCCCGATGATTTGACCGTGGATTTTTTTGATTCGATAAAACATTTACCGTTTAATCGCATTAGTATTGGTATACAATCATTCGATGATAATGACTTAAAGCGAATAAACCGAAGACACACTTCAGATCAGGCAATAGCGGCAGTTAAAAATGCACAAAATGCAGGTTTTGACAATATCAGCATTGATTTGATTTACGGACTGCCACTTCAAAGTATTGAGGATTGGGAAAAACAACTTGATATTGCGCTAAGCCTTAATATTCAGCATATTTCGGCTTATGGGTTAACGTACGAAGAAGGAACTGCTCTATGGAAACAGCGTGAGAAAGGCTTAGTAAAACCAATTATTGACGAAACAATGAATGAAATGTATTTATTGTTGGTTAAGAAAATGAAAGAAAAAGGTTTTGAAGCCTATGAAATATCTAACTTTGCCCTTGATGGATTTCGCTCAAAGCATAATTCATCTTACTGGAAGCAAAATTCGTATCTGGGAATCGGCCCTTCAGCACATTCTTATGATTTGGTTTCCCGTCAGTGGAATGTAGCCTCAATAAAAGCTTATATATCTGCTTTAGAGAATAATACTCCCTACTTTGAAAAAGAAGAACTGACATTATACGACAGGTATAATGACTATGTGATGGTGTCACTACGAACATCAGATGGATTGGATTTTGATTTTCTGTCAAGTGAATTCGGGCAAAATCTTGCAACTTATTTTCTGGATAATATTCGGATATATATTGAAAACAATTCAGTAATTCAATCCGAAAAAAAATACAGGCTAAGCCCTCAGGGAATAATGATTTCCAATCAGATTTTAATACAACTAATAAAGGTGTAAATTACAGAAAAAAATGTACTTTTGTGGCTTTAATATTACAACGTTATTATGGAAAAAATAAATCA
>Ga0302167_10001190_pt1 | contig 11531 bp, 5 predicted proteins | sample I_Fen_N1_1_FD_193496 | JGI IMG/M metagenome (GOLD analysis project Ga0302167, IMG submission 193496) | Peat permafrost microbial communities from Stordalen Mire near Abisko, Sweden - I_Fen_N1_1 | ecosystem: Environmental > Terrestrial > Soil > Wetlands > Permafrost | place: Sweden: Abisko...
CGGACTCAAAAGAACCAATGCGATTCATACTGCTTTATCCAGGAAATATAACTTTTTGTCTTCTATGAACAGGTTACTGCTGTCGTTTTCTGATGAATGCTTCACTTCTCCTGTTTTAAATGAAATCAAATTAAATATTTCAGGGAAAAGTGTTTCTGCATCTGTTTCAGTCAGAAAACTTGGCAGGCTCATCCAGGCTTTTGATACACGAAACAACATGATTATGGGAGTTATTCTCAACGGGTTATTTTTATGGGATTACCAGAGTATCATCAGACTTGAAAGATGGAAAGATGAATATAAGACCCTTTTTCCAGTATGGCTTGAAATGATCGGACAGGTTGATGCTTATTTAAGTTTGGGAAACTATGCATTCAATAATCCCGATTTTGTCTATCCGAAGGAATCTGACAATATTAATGTATTCTCAGCTAAAAACCTTGGACATCAGCTCATTGATGAAAGCAAGAGAGTTTGTAATGATTTTTCTCTTGGGGAAAAGGGATCTGTTTGCATAATTTCCGGCGCAAATATGGCGGGGAAAAGCACTTTCTTGCGTACTATTGCTATTAACTATATTCTTGGAATGACAGGAGCACCTGTTTGTGCCACGGAAATGAGTTTCAAATCCGGAAAACTCTTTACCAGTATGCGTACAATGGACTCTCTTTCGGATAATGAATCGTACTTTTATGCTGAACTCAGAAGACTAAGCACCATGAAGACAAGGATTGAAGAAGGTGAACCTGTGTTCTTCATTCTTGACGAAATATTAAAGGGTACCAATTCAGCAGATAAAAGTACCGGATCAAAATTATTTCTTCAGAGGATAGTTGAAAACGGGGGAACAGGTTTAATCGCCACTCATGACACTTCACTTGGAAAGCTGGAGTCTGAATACCCGGGTGTGATAATGAATAAATGTTTTGAAATTGAAATTGATGGTGAAATTATCAGATTTGATTATAAGCTTCAGGATGGGATAACTCAAAAGATGAATGCAGTATTTCTTATGAAACGGATGGGAATTTTGGATTAATAGGGTAATTTCGAATTAAGAGAGCATATGCAGAATTGAATATTTAATAAGAAATAATAAGAAGAGTATTTATGAGAACGATCAATGAAGTTAATAATTCTGGTAACATAGAATTAAAGAGGGAGCTGGGTCTCACTGCAGCAGTTGCTATAGTTGTTGGTAATTGTATTGGTTCCGGCATCTTTACCTCTGCAGCTTCTTTGGCAGCTGCCTCAAATCCAAAGACAGCTATCATAGCCTGGATAATTACATCTGCCGGATCGTTGTTGATTGCATTAAGTTTCGCCAGTCTTGGAACAGCTATGCCAAGAACAGGAGGTCCTATCGTTTATACAAGGGCCGCTTTCGGTGATTTTGCAGGGTTCTTAATCGCCTGGACATATTGGATAGGTGCCTGGGTGGGGAATGCAGCCATAATAACTGCTTTTATGCTTTATTTCACATATTTTGTTCCCGGTGCGGCTACACCGGTTTTAGCATTCTTAATAACTTCAGGCGTACTGTGGTTTTTCACTATAATAAATATTCTTGGTGTTAAAGGAGCAGGACGGGTAAGCATAGTGACTACAGTTCTGAAAGTAGGCGCTCTGGTGGTATTTGTTGTAATTGCTGCCCTGCATTTTAACCCTGCAATGCTTGGGACTATATCAAATGCAAAAGTCGCTGGTATGAATACCTTGCCTGCCGCAATTGCAATTGCACTCTGGGCTTTTGTAGGAATCGAAAGCGCTACAGTTCCTGCCGGGGAAATAAAGAATCCTCAAAAAAATATCAGGAAAAGCACCATTTATGGTACTTTAATTGCTGCAGCAGTCTATTTAATAGTTTCAATAGTGGGGATGGGTGTTCTGGATCAGGCTACTTTAGCCGGGTCCAACGCACCTCTTGCAGATATTATAAACAAAGCAACAGGTGGTACTTGGGGTGGTAATTTTATTGCCTTAGGAGCCATTGTATCTACACTTGGTGCTTCTTCAGGGTGGATATTAACAACAGCAAGAAGTGCATTTGGTGCATCTCAGGATAAGCTTTTCCCGGCTATGTTCAGTAAAATTCATCCTAAATATCTGACTCCGGTGACTTCACTTATAATAAGTGCGCTGGCAGCCAATATACTGCTCATATTGAATTATATGGGTACACTAAATTCAGCTTTTAATTTTATGTTATTGCTGGCAACACTCGCATTTTTACCTGCATATGCTTTTTCGGCTGCAGCTGATATTATACTTCTGAAAAACCGTCCGTCTGAATTTAATCTTTTCAGTTTTCTGAAGAATTCCTTCTTTGCTCTGCTTGCATTCGGATATTCAATATATGCAATTTATGGTACAGGGGCCAAGGTTGTAATGTATGGGTTTATATTAATGTTGGTAGGTATTCCGGTCTATCTTTACATGATGCTCCAGAATAATAAGAAGGACAAAGTTGTGGATGACTTAAGGAGGGATGCAGGATTGGATATATTATAAAACACTCGACAAGTTCTTCATTAAGGATCGGTCTCCTCTTTTCAACTGATGTACTCACCCCCTTTAATCCCCCTCTCTACTTCGTAAAGAGGGGGGAATATTTTGATATTCAGTGTATTATACCCCCTCTCTAAGAATTAGAGAGGGGGCAGGGGGTGAGTTTATTTTTTAATTTCATTCCGATTGTTGAAAAATTGACAAAAAACGACAGTTGTAATTAGTTATATTTGCGCAAAATTTCTGCAAAATGTCAGTTGGGTATTCAGAAGAGCATATTAAAACACTTGAGTGGAGAGAGCATATACGCCTTAGACCCGGCATGTATATCGGGAAACTTGGCGATGGGTCTTCCCAGGATGATGGTGTTTATGTACTTCTTAAAGAAGTTATGGATAATGCCCTCGATGAGTATATGATGGGATATGGCAAAAAAATAGATGTATCCATAAGTGGCAAGGAGGTGAGGGTTCGGGATTATGGAAGGGGTATTCCTCTTGGTAAGGTGCTCGATGCTGTCTCCAAAATGAATACGGGGGCAAAATACGATTCAAAAGCATTCAAAAAATCAGTTGGCCTCAACGGAGTTGGAGTAAAAGCCGTGAATGCCTTATCCAGCATATTTGTAATAAGGTCAATCCGCGATGGCCAGATTAAAGTCTGTGAATTTGAACACGGAAGAACAGTTGCTGACTTTCCGCTTGAACCAACAACAGAGGAAAACGGAGTTGAAGTGATATTCGAGCCCGATCATGAAATGTTTGGTAATTACTATTTCATCTCGGAGTATGTGGATACAATGCTGAAAAACAATGTTTACCTGAATTCGGGACTGATTATTAATTTTAATGGAAATAAATTCTTCTCACGAAATGGTCTCGTTGATCTGCTTAATGAGAACATTAGCAAGGAAGGTCTCTATCCAATCATTCATCTTATGGGTGAGGATATTGAAATAGCATTCACTCACGGTGTACAATACGGGGAAGATTATTACAGTTTTGTCAATGGTCAGAATACAACCCAGGGTGGAACACACCTTATTGCCTTCAGGGAATCGATTGTGAAGACTATAAGGGACTTTTATAAAAAGGATTATGACCCTTCCGATATCCGATCGTCAATAATTGCTGCTATCAGTATAAAAGTTGAAGAACCGATATTTGAATCGCAGACAAAGACAAAATTGGGATCGAAAGATATGGGACCCGAGGGACCATCAGTCAGGAATTTTATCAGTGAGTTCATAAAGAAGCAGTTAGATGATTTTCTTCATAAGAATCCTGAAACTGCAAGAGCCATACTTAAAAAGATACAGGACTCTGAGAAAGAACGAAAAGCTATTTCTTCGATCCAGAAGCTTGCAAGGGACAGGGCGAAGAAAGTAAGCCTGCACAATAAAAAGCTGAGGGACTGTCGGGCACACTACAACAGTAATGATACAAATAAGCTTGATTCAACAATATTCATAACGGAGGGCGACTCGGCAAGTGGTTCCATTACCAAGTCGAGAAATGTGGAGACCCAGGCTGTCTTCAGCCTGCGTGGCAAGCCTCTCAACTCATTCGGCCTCTCTAAAAAGATTGTATATGAGAATGAGGAGTTTAACCTTCTTCAGGCAGCTCTCAATATTGAAGACGGAATCGAAAACCTGAGGTATAATAACGTTGTTGTTGCCACTGATGCCGATGTTGACGGAATGCATATAAGACTCCTTCTTCTGACATTTTTCCTGCAGTTCTTTCCCGACCTCGTCAGAAAAGGACATGTTTATATTCTTCAGACACCGCTTTTCAGGGTAAGAAATAAAAAAGAAACGAGATATTGTTATTCTCCCGAGGAGAAAGCCAAGGCTATAAAAGCACTCGGGCCAACTCCTGAAATAACTCGATTTAAAGGACTCGGGGAGATTTCTCCGGATGAGTTTGTTCATTTTATTGGTAAGGATATGAGGCTTGAACCTGTGAGGATGAAGAAAAACGACTCAGCTAATGATTTCCTGGAGTTCTTCATGGGTAAAAATACGCCTGACAGACAGGATTTTATCATTGAAAACCTGAGAATTGAAGAAGACATTGTTGAAGAGGAAAAGTAGCAAGGGAATTTTAATAAAGGGTGAGTTTATACATGGAAGAAGAAGATCTTAAAATTGGTAAATCAGACGGAACACAAATAGTTCCTTCAGGACCGGCAGTTCTTCATTCCGTAACGGCGTTATCGGGCATGTATCAGGACTGGTTCCTTGATTATGCATCATATGTTATTCTTGAAAGAGCTGTTCCCCACCTTGATGACGGGCTTAAGCCGGTTCATCGCCGTATACTTCATTCAATGAAGAGGATGGACGACGGTCGGTACAATAAGGTAGCAAATATCATCGGGCATACAATGCAGTTCCATCCCCACGGGGACGCTTCAATAGGCGATGCTCTTGTTCAGCTAGGGCAAAAAGAACTACTGGTAGATGCACAGGGAAACTGGGGAAACTTACTTACCGGCGATGGAGCTGCTGCACCAAGATATATTGAAGCAAGACTGTCGAAATTTGCTCTGGAAGTAGTATTTAACCATAAGACAACCGAGTGGAAATTATCGTACGACGGGAGAAATAAAGAACCTGTCACTCTTCCTGTGAAGTTTCCACTGCTCCTGGCACTTGGAGTGGAAGGTATAGCTGTCGGACTTGCTTCAAAAATTCTTCCTCATAATTTTAACGAGCTTATTGATGCGACTATAGATTACCTGCATGGGAATGAATTTGTCATTTATCCCGATTTTCCCACAGGCGGATTGGTCGATGTTTCTAAATACAACGATGGGCAGCGGGGAGGAGTAATCAAGGTAAGAGCAAAAATTGAGAAAGTTGATAAGAAAGCTCTTATTATAACAGAGATACCATACGGAAAGACGACCACTTCCCTCATTGAGTCAATAATAAAAGCAAACGAAAAGGGGAAAATTAAGATCAGGAAGATCGATGATAATACTTCAGCTAATGTTGAAATCGTCGTTCATTTAATTCCCGGCGTATCACCCGATAAGACAATCGATGCCCTTTATGCACTTACCGATTGTGAATATTCAATTTCGCCAAATACCTGTGTTATTGTCGATGACAAACCTTCATTCATGGGGGTTAGTTCCATACTGAAACATTCTGCTGACAGAACGGTTGAGCTTTTAAAAAGAGAACTCGAAATCAGACTTGAAGAACTTCAGGAGGAATGGCATATGTCGTCTCTTGAAAAGATATTTATTGAGGAGAGAATTTACCGCGATATTGAGGAGAGTGAGACATGGGAAGCAGTCATTACAGCAATTGATATAGGGCTTGATCCTTTTAAGAAACTTTTGTTGAGGGAAGTAACCAGAGAGGACATAATCCAGCTTACCGAAATAAAGATCAAAAGAATATCGAGATTCGATGTAAAAAAAGCCGATGAACATATAAAAGGAATTGAAACGGAACTTGAAGAGGTCAAGAATCATCTTAGTAATATCGTTCCTTTTACGATCAATTATTTCAGACAAATAAAGAAAAAGTACGGCAAGGATAAGGAGAGAAAAACGGAACTCAGAAGTTTCGATACCATTGAAGCCACGAAGGTGGTGGCCAATAATGCAAAACTCTATATAAATTACAAGGAGGGATTTATCGGGACTGGTCTGAAAAAAGATGAATTCATTTGCGATTGCTCTGATATTGACGATGTTATCGTTATCAGAAAGGATGGAGTCTATCTTATAACAAAGGTAGCTGATAAAGTGTTTGTAGGGAACGATATACTATACGCACAAATCTTCCTTAAGAATGATGAGCGTACTATTTACAATATTGTTTATCAGGATGGTAAGGATGGATCATTGCTTGCAAAACGGTGTGCCATTTCGGGTCTGACCCGCGATAAGGAATATAATCTGACAAGAGGGAATCCGGGTTCCAAAATAGTATATCTAAGTGCAAATCCCAATGGTGAGGCAGAAGTAATTAAAGTCCATCATAAACCGAAGGCAAGGCTTAAGAAACTGATGTTCGAATTTGATTTTGGTCAGATGAACATTAAGGGAAAATCATCGATGGGTAATATTCTTACGAAGAATGCAGTTCATAAAATCAGTCTGAAGGAAAAGGGACTATCAACCCTGGGCGGAAGAAAGATCTGGTTTGACGATGCGGTATTCAGACTTAATGTTGACGGCAGAGGACCTTTCCTTGGGGAGTTCAGTGCTGATGATAAAATACTCGTGATTACAAAAAATGGCTTTTTCAGAATTGCAGGGTTTGATCTTTCAAACCATTTTGAAGAAAATATTCTTATAATTGAGAAATTCAGACCCGGAAAGGTATATTCAGTTATTTACTGGGATGCTGAACAAAAGTTTTATTATGTTAAACGCTTTATAATTGAAGAGTCTGAAAAACCGCAGTGTTTTATTAATGAAGATCCGGAATCAAAACTCCTCAGTCTGACTGAAGTTGAATATCCTCGTTTTGAGATTTCTTTTGGCGGGAAGAATAAGAGCAGGGATAACGAGATAATTGAAGTTGCCGAATTTATTGGAGTTAAGAGCTATAAGGCAAAGGGGAAAAGGATAACCAGTTATATGGTGGAAAACATCCAGGAAATTGAGCCGATTATTAAAAAGGAAGTTGAGATATCAAAGGGAGAAAATGAAGATGAAGAACCTCAACAGCCTGTTATCCATGAAGATCCTGCACAGATGAAGCTTGAGTTATGATGGCGGGGAACCATATAATTTATATAATTGGTTTCATGGGAAGCGGTAAAACAACAGCAGGAAAAAAGCTGGCTACTCTTCTTAGCTGGTCATTTATCGACCTCGATAAAAAGATAGAAGAACATACCGCGAAAACTATTCCGGAAATCTTTTCTCAAAATGGAGAAACCTATTTCCGTGAAATTGAAACAAAACTTCTGAGAAACCTTAAATCCGGATACAATACTATAATTTCGACAGGCGGCGGAACACCCTGCCACAGTGATAATATGGCTTTTATGCTTGAAACAGGTATGACGATCTACCTGCAAATGACACCGGGCGAGTTGAAAAGCAGGCTCTCTGAATCAAAAGGTGAAAGACCCCTGATAAAAGATTTAGATCAGAACGAATTGTTGCATTTTATCGAGCAAATGCTTGCTGAACGAGAAAAATGGTATAGTAAATCAGATATTATCATTAAAGGAATTGATCTGGATATGAGTCTGTTGCTCTCTTTTGTTAAATCTGGACTAAACATATGAATTCCTCATAACTTAAACCAGAAACAGGAAACGTGTTAAGACATAACTAAATATTAAATTCAATTAATTTTAGTTCAAAATGTGATAGATTGGCTAATCATTTAATATAAATTGTTAATTTAGTGTGCTGTAATTTGTAACGGGGTAATTTATGAGAGATAAGTTACATACCCTCCTTGGAATTGAATCAGGAGAGGAATCAATGGTATCAATGCTTCTGACACAATCGGTCTTCCTGGGGATTTTTATTGGCGCATTTGATATTACTGCACATTCCCTGCTGCTCTCGACTTTTGATGAAAAGATAATGGCACGCGGATACATAGTTTCAGCGATCGCCGGCATTATCTTAACATCAGTTTATTCACATTATCAGACCCGTGTTCAATTCAGAAACTTAGCAATCATCAACCTCACTTCTGTTTCTTTACTGACAGTTTTTCTTTGGTGTGCATTGATTTTAATTCAGGTAAAATGGATTATATTCATTGTGTTCATAATGCTCGGACCTCTGAATCTTATTACATTATTCGTTTTTTGGGGAACAGCAGAACAGCTATCTGTCGGCAGACAGGTTAAAGGATTGTATCGGTTCGCAGATACCGGACTGATCATTGGAATAATTTTAATATCCTTCCTGGTACCGGTACTGATGTCTTTTAAGTTTCAGTCGCACAATATATTACTTGTCAGTGCTTCTTCTGTTATTATTGCGACATTGATCCAGATGGTGATAGGATCTAAGTTTATAATAGTTGCCGGTAAAAGAGAACAATTTTCTGAAAAAAGTGAAAAGAAATCTCTTCTTCGTGTTTTTCGTGAAGACTCCTATATAAGATCAATTGCAATTTTTGCAGCTCTTTCGGTACTAACAGCATTTTTCATACAATATTCATTCATGGCAGTTACAAGAGTACAATATCCGGTTGCAGAAGACCTGGCAGGTTTCCTGGGCCTTTTCACCGGCTGTCTGATGATATTCATACTGTTAATTAAATTGGTCATCTTTCCATATGTTCTTCATAATTATGGTCTTCGGACTTGTCTTCTGATTGCTCCTGCACTCATTGCTGTATTTACTGCAATTTCAATAGCAACAGGATTATTAATGGATTATGCCACCGTAGCAACAGATGGATTTTTGATATTCTTCCTTCTTCTTGCGTTTAGCCGGATCATTTCAAAATCTCTGAAAGAATCGGTAGAATTTCCTTCACTTAAAGTCATTTTTCAACCAATTAATAAAGAAACTAATTCTGAGCTTCAGGCTGGAATTGCCGGTATTATTAATGAAGTATCTGTATTTTTTTCAGGATTGCTACTGACGGCTATTGGTCTACTTAGCTTTGTTAAGATCATTCACTTTTCATTATTTCTGTTCTTCATTTCCTTAATCTGGTTTCTTGTTGCCCTCCGGTTATTTAAAGAGTATAGGAAGTCAATAAAAAAAGCAACTGAAACAGCAGGTTGGGAAGGCTCAGTAGTCGAAATTTCAAACAACCAGAATAATTTTAAAAACAGATTTTCAGCTTACCTTGATTTCAGATCAGACTATTTCAGGCTTATTTCGGGTGATTATTCAGTTTTAAATAAAATCAGGACTAAGTGGTATTTTGAAGAAATTATTGAACACGCTTACTTAAAAAAAGATTTGACCCTTTTACCGGTTCTGAAAAAAACTGCAAATAATGCCAGCCTTGATGAAGAAGTCAGACAACACTCAGCTGAAGTAGTCGAAATTCTCCAAAAGGATTCAACTTCACTGAATTCTGATAGTGAAAAGTTAAGTGGAGCAATAAAATTGCTTTCAGGTACCAGAATGCCTCAAACAACAGAAATTTTAAGACTTTTAAGGGATAACTCAATTGATTCAAAGAGACTGGCAATTTATATGATTGGGAAATTTCACCTTACCGACTTATTGTCGGCTATATGTGAATGTCTTATTATCCCTGATTTGACTAAAGATGCATATGAAGTTCTTAAGGCCTTTGGTTCAGATGCGGAAGATGAATTGATAAGGTTTTTTCTGATTACTTCAGGAAATATAAAGTTAAGTAAAACAATCCTTCAACTCCTTGGAAATACCTGTACTAAAGAGACTCTAGGATTCCTTTTTTCCCGACTATGGTCGAATTCGAGACAACTGAAGGAGATTGCTGTAAAAAGTCTTATTGACTGCAAGTTCAAACCATCTGAAGAGGAAAAGCAACGACTTCATCAGCTGACTTCTGAAGTTATAGGTTCAATAACCTGGAATCTTTCGGCAAAAGTCGCGCTTGAAAGGGACAAAGATAATTTTCTACTTGAAAAGATTAACCTGGAGATACTCAGGTGGGATAAATTTCTTTTTAGTATTCTTTCAATCACTTATAATTCTGAATCTATAGCCAGGATTAAGGAGAATATCAGTCAGGGATCCTTCGAAAGTGTCAATTACGCACTCGATATGGCTGACATATTAGTTTCCGATTCAGTAAAACCAAAGTTGATTTCTCTTCTCGATTTTGTTCCCGATGAGGATAAACTTAAGACACTGTTTCAATTCTATCCAGGTGAAATTCCACTTCGTAAAAAACTTCTCGAAGATATAATTAACCGTGATTATAACCTCATTAGTTTATGGACCAAAGCTTGTACACTGAGAAGTATTACAAAGATTGAATGTGATGATATGGCTGAATCGGTGACCGCTCTTCTTTTCAGTCCGGAAGAATTAATTCAGGAAGAGGCTGTAACCCTCATTGCCCGTTCGAAGCCGGAACTTTACATTTCAGCTTCCCCAAGAATACCCGATTTAATAAAAACACGGCTGGATAAAATAATAAACGGCACGACAGATAACAAAGAATTGCTTTTCGAAAAGGTGAAATTTCTTGCAAAATATTTTATGGGTATCTCTGAAGATGAACTTTTATTGTTAGCTTCCCAGATGAGATATCTTAAAAACTTTGACCGTGAATCTCTCAGATATTCAGAAGGATGCATCATCTGGCCTCTGAACGGTGATAATGGGAGTAATGAAGTTCATGTGGTTTACGATGGAGAGATGGAGAGGCTTTCAAGGAAGTATCAGGATGAACAGCATCTCTCTTTTTACTTTTTACCTTTAATTGCAGTTGAAGAATATCATTTTCAGTTCCCCGATAAATCATATGAGATTCTGAAGTATATAGATAATAATGAAGAATATTAATATTTCTGGCATTGTAGTATAAAACCTGTAATTGAAATAAAGAATATATTCCTGGAAAAGAAAGAACGGATAATCAGATGACAGAATGGTAGCTGTGAAAAAAGTTAAAAAAGGTATTTATCATTATGGGACTAAAGAAAGATATTAAAGATTTCAATCCATTCCCCGGCCTGAGGTCTTTTGCTTCCGGAGATAGAGATCTGTTCTTCGGAAGGAGCACTGAGAGTGATGAGGTAGTATTAAAATTACTTAAAAACAGGTATATTACCATAATTGGTGCAGCAGGAAACGGTAAATCTTCACTCGTCTATAGCGGTGTAATTCCCAAAATACTGAATTTAAAAATCAGGGAATCTTCTGTCTGGAAGATCATCTCTTTCAGACCAGGGAACGACCCATTCGGAAATCTGGCCGGAGCATTGTCTGATAGGAGTACAGACTCAGGGCAGGATAGAATCGGAAGAGATTTAATAATTTCCGAACTTCTCAGTAACCAGGGAAGTTTTTCTGATGTTGTCAGGAAGTACCTGATCAAACAAGATGACAATGTTCTACTAATTATT
>Ga0302167_10001195_pt1 | contig 11515 bp, 9 predicted proteins | sample I_Fen_N1_1_FD_193496 | JGI IMG/M metagenome (GOLD analysis project Ga0302167, IMG submission 193496) | Peat permafrost microbial communities from Stordalen Mire near Abisko, Sweden - I_Fen_N1_1 | ecosystem: Environmental > Terrestrial > Soil > Wetlands > Permafrost | place: Sweden: Abisko...
ATAACATCCGTTATTGGTTTATCTGATGATACATTTAGTAGAAAATATACTTGATGATCATTACATGATTGGCAAACATTTAATGCTGAAAACGTAAAATCTAAATATTCTCCATTAAAATATTCCTCAGGTATTGAGGCATAACTATAGCTGTGGTCATGCTCAGTTCCCAATTTAAACGTTGTATTTTTTAACTCTTTTTCACAGTAATACTCAAATGTTTGCCCAATAAAATGAAAAGGCGTTGAGTAGCCGTTATTGTCGGCACTGTAATTAGTAAAAATAATTCTCTTCTCATATAATAATGCGTCAGATAAAAATTCTTCCATATTGGTAATAGTATTTTATGTAAATATAACAAAAAGCACTCTGAAAAAGAAAAGACTACAGTGCTATTAAATACTTCCTAAAACTTCCATTATACCTTAAAATATCATCACGAATAACAACTTCTCGCCAATACTTGAAATTCATTTCTCTATATTCCTCATCGTTGTCCCTAGTAATGGTTTCTTTTAGGTAAATAAGGAGATTAGCAAACCATTTGACAGATCTAGGAATTGTTCTGGGTCTATTTTTTTGTACAATCGCTCTATCCTTTGAGATAGTTTCTGATATAGATGGGAAAGGTGGTCATCATTGTAGAAGTGAAAGCAGTAATACCTGAGATCCTCTATTTCCTCACCGAAAATAACATCTTCACAATATCCCATAAATTGAGGTGTAAGAGCTATAAAGTGTAGCTCCATTTCGTGGGTGAGGTGGTAGTATTTGGTATATTCTTTTGCAGTCATATTACTCCCTTTTATTCCAGATTTTTTCCATCAATGGCTTTACTTTAGGAGATTGATAAAATGCTTTTATTCTTTTCAATTGTTTTGAGGTTAGTTCTCCTGTAAGCTGTTCTCCATTTTCAATTTTGAATTTTGCATTGATTGTTTTGCCTTTATTTACGACATGGAAATGAGGAGGATTATGGTCATTTGTATAAATGACGACAATTAGATCATCTAATTTCTCAACAAGCTGTTTAATTTCATACCCATCAATCTCTAGCATTACTTCAATGACCTCGTCTGAATACTGCCAATATCTATTTAAGAGGTCAGAAAATATTTTACCGTAAACCTCTTCTTGAGAGTCCATATTCATTACTTATTCATCATATAATCTCGATGAAAATCTGTAGCAAGACCATAGACAACATAATCGTCAAAATTAGTAAATGCGATACATTCATCATCGTAAGTAATGCCATTATTTTCATAATGCGCTAAATATCTTATTCTATCTTCAAATTTTGCTGGAACAATTACAAAATTAAAATGTTCCCGAGTGAAATCTGAAGCTTGAGCAGTTAGTGTTACTTTGTGGGTTAATGCTTCTTCGTAGTTCATGGTTAAATATTTTTGTCTATCGAATATACAAAAGATTATTTACTCAATAGAAAATGCACTCATGCTTAATCGAGTTTCATGGTTATTAGTTTTATCCTCGGCTACGGTCAAGGATTTTTAATATATTTACAAAAAACAGTTTATGGAAAACAGTGATCTAATTGCGGGGTTGGCATTATTGCTTTCTGTTGGTATAATAATAAAAGACATGATAGTTTTCATCGTCTCACGCCAAAAGAAAGTTGCTGTATCTGTTGATTATGATTTTGAGTCAGACAGACTTGAAGGTATTGTTATTACTTCCTTATCTCAAAAACCATTAGTTATAGATGGATTTGCAATTTACAAAACCAGAATCGCTACCAATAATGAAAAAGAACACACTGATTTCGGAAGTTTTGATGCATTTGTATACAAAAAGCTCAATCATTACGAATCTTATCGTATTAATGTTGGCGAAGAATTTAGAATAAGGTTTAAATCAGATATTAAATTTTATTTAGAATTACATTTCCTTGGCTCGGATAAACCTAAAATATTAGAACTTAATTAGATTTTTATTTTTCTCTAAGAAATAAGGCTTACTTTTTTGTTTATCCAAAATCTCACGATTTTCATTAAGCCATGAATTACAATTATTGGGAACACCTGAGACAATATATCATTAACTTTAAATTTTCTCTTTTTTCATGGACTCTAAAAACTCCGGTTGTTTTCCCTGTATGTATAGACTCCGAAAATTCAACGAATAGCAAATCAAAATTAAATCAATACTCATAATTTTATACAATGGAAAAAAATGTAATACTAAAAAGAGAAATTATCGAGGCTTTAAAAGAAAAGGTTGTTGCTGGATTACCTTTTAATGAAGATCGAAAGATATTTATAAGAGAAAATTTAAATGTAGAAGAAATTTACAATTACTTTATTACACCCAAAGAACCCGGAGAATTTAAAACGCTGAATATAACTTCTCGCTCTTTCTTGATCCCAGATGATTTTGTAAATTATACAAAAGACTTTCTTAAGCTCATAATTAAGTCTGCAATTCTCGAAGCTACAATAAAGCTTGATTCAATATCAAAGCGAATGACCGAAGAAGAAATAATGAATCATTTAATAGATCTTAAAACTCTAGAAGAAATTGAAACTGTTCAAAGCCTGATTGCTGATACATTGGAAAATGATATTAATCAATAATTTTAATGCTTAACGTATGTATGTTGTGATTCTAAATAAATCTTACGAACTATCATAAAAATGATAATATCCATTTTATGATATCTTACAAATTCTTAGGTGGTGACCATAAATAAGTCAGTGGTTGGTTTATATAAATGAGAAGCGTTAATTGCTTCTATTTCAGAAAAAATAGTAGAAATTAACGCTAAAATTTTTTCCGTAATGGTATAAGGTGGTTTCATTTCTGATAGTATCATTTGATATTATCAAAGGTATGAAATTTTATGTTGTTAAAATTATTTACGCTTTTTTATAAAGAATCAAGTTTTCTCTAATGTAATATGCTTTAGAAGAGCCTAAATTAACCATAAGGTTTAAAAACCATAAAAATTCATTTAATAATGATTCATCTTCTTTTATTTGCTTGATTTTATCTTTAAAACATATCATTATTAACTTTTCTCCATAGTAATAGTTAATATTAAGCAATTGTTTTACATCCGATTTTAAATGTTTAGTTAAAATTTTTATTCCTTGCGGCATCAAACTTTGAAATCCTATCCCTGACAAAAGTTGCATTAATGCTTCAACATTAAGGTAACTTAAACTTTCAATTTTTTTCAAATAAATGCTTGATATATTATCTTTCTTTAGTACAAACCAATCATCAGCTTCATATTTCCATTTCCCAAAAAACAAGTATTCTTGATTATACAAGTTAGTTGTATTTTTAATTTTTGAATAAAGCACATCCCAATAATTCCATAGGTTATTTAGCATTTTTTCATTACCGTTATTGCTATCAACTTTGTAATAAAACCATTCAACAATTTCTTTTACATATTTGGTTACATCATATTTTAGTCTGAGATCATCATTTTTAAAATTCGCTCCTACATCTAAAATATTCTCGAAAAAAGATTTTGTATTTTCATTAAACGGTATTTCAAACAAGAAATCAATTATTATTTCTTTAATAGTAAATCCAATTTTATGATACTCTGCTGAAGAGTACCTTTGCTTTTCCAATAAAAATGACTCTATATGTGCGTTAAAAATTAATCCTAGAAAAGTATACGAAAAATCAAATTCTTCATAGATCGGAAAAATATCTACTGCTTTTTCCAATTCCCAATTAGAGTATTTTGAATATGAAAGGTTAGTTAGTTCATAAACATTTTCATTACTCTGAATGAAGTTTAAAATTTCATTTTCTTCATCCTCTATTTTTTTTATTTCTTCATCAGAGTATCTATCATGCCTTGGATATTTTTTAAAAAATTTCGCATATAATATTATTCCAATAAAACAATTATAAGCATACTGATAATCAGCAACCCAAACAAATTTTCTAAAAGAATCATATAGGTGTTTTAGATCTATGTCTAATTCTTTATTTAAGTCCCTTAAAAAGAAAAAAGTAAGAGCCTTAATATCATTTACTTGTTGCTCCGTCAACCTTTCTTTAAAACTTAGCAGTTTTGGTAATGCATCGTATACCGAATGATTATCATAAATGCTAATAGAAAAATCAAAATTCTCAAAATCAAATCTTTCATTCTTTTTTCGGTCAAAAAGTTTTTGAGCAATTTCTATGATGGTATTTACACAAAACTCAAATTCATTAGCATTTAACTCATTACTAAATAAGTCCAATCCTAATGTTGCCAGAGTGCCAGCTGGAAAAGAATTAAAAAAACCAATCTTTGATTTATCATACTTTTGATAATATTCATAGCACTCTTTCCAATATTCATAGGTTACATTTTCCTCTGATTTCTTTTGAAAAGTTTGGGAAACCCACAAAGTATATTTTGAGTATTCATTTTGAACATTGCTTTGCTCCTCATTCTTTTGCATCTCTTTTTCTAAGGTTGAATCAACAGAATAGTTTGGAGAAATCTGAATAGCTAAATTGCCATCATGTTCTATTTTTTCTATATTTTGCTTTCTAATATCAATTTCAGACAACAATTTTAAAAAATAAACGTCTTCTTTATCATGTTTACTTTCCATATAATCAAACATCTCAAAGAGTTTTCCGTTAAAGTTGCCATATAATATTTGATATTCAATTAAAAAACTTGTTAAGCCCTTGTAATATTTTTTTCTATGCACCCATTTTAAAGCATCTTGTCTTTCTTCAGTACATATTTTTGAGTATGAATCGAATATACCTCCGAGTACATGATCTTTTTGGTCAGCTATCCATCTATTTCTATCCCAATCAAAAAAGTTTTTATCAGATATTAATGGTAATAATTTATCCCCAACTTTATTAGGATATGCCATTGCAATACTTGATAATACAGAAATAAGAATTACAGAATTGCTTTTGGTGTATATTTTATCAAAAAACGATTGTATTATTTCATTAATTTTTTCTGATTCTATCTGGCCTAATTCGTATAAATATTTTTCTAAAGCAACTACGACAGACTGTAAAAGGTCAGGTACAGTTATTTGACCACCTCTATTGACTAACCATAAATACGTAGAACCATGAATTGGATATATCTGTTCATTATATAATAAATCAACAGTAGTTATATCATCTGCTGTTCTTCCAAAACCATCATCTTTTAAAAAATCTGATTTTACATAATTTTCCGCACAATGATTTGTAAAGTCAATAATAAAATCCAATGCTTTCCATGGGTTTGAATTAAGAAATTTATAGACAAATGTTTGATAAGCACTTTCGGGGAAATATTTAAAATTGTGCTTATTGGTAATTCCAAAATGATGCTCTATACCTGACTCATAGTGTTCAAAACCAAATCGACTTGTAGATTTTACTTTTTTGTATTTCCATTTAAGATTTGCCAATGCAATAAGTTCTTCGGGAAAGTATTTTGGCAATGTTCCTGTATGAAAATGTGATAAAGCATACTTAATTTGTCTGTCTTTCTTGTTTCTTATATCATAATCTTCGTCTTTATCTTTGATGAAAAGGTTATCCAATAAAATTTTAATTTCTTCGGGAATATATTCAGACAAATTATAAAGTAATTGTATTCCTTTTTCTGTTAAAGAATTGCTTTCTCCTGCGTTCATCCAATCGGCTCCTTCTTCAAAATTATTTAAGATTTTATTTACAAGCTTCCCAACATATTTCGGAGTTTCTTTATTTGTTATTTTTCCAACATACAAAATGTTTTCCCAATCATATAAAAGCCTTAATATTTGAGCTTGTATTTCAGTTAATTCATTTACGTTTTCAAATAAAAATTTTATTACGACATCCCAACCTTTATTGTTTGGAGATTGATTAAAATCTTTACCACTAATTTTAAGCAAGTGAATGACTCTTTTAAGTAATTTTAAATCATCTTCTAACAGTTCATCCTTATGTTCTTTGAAGAATTTATCGCATAAATCTGATTTAATGATTGAAATTAACACCTCATCTTTCCAATGGTTCTCGATTGATATATTGTTAATTGTATCAATCACAAAGTTATAAATCCAACTTTCAGATTCTTCAATCTTTGATTCAACCCATAATCTAAAACCTCTTCTTATAGCAGGCTCATTAGTCAACGAGCTATAAAATACATCTATTTTGGGATTGTCAATTTTTAAATAGTTTACATATTTAATCAGTCCCCAATCTTCAAAAATATCATGTGACGGAGCATATAAATTATTTTCTTCAAACAAAACTCCATCTGACTTAAGTCTATATACAGTTTCTGAATCAAATTCGTTTGCAGTTGTCAGTAATGTCAAATTTTTTGCCCTTTTTACAGCAATACTTACAAAAGTATTTTGCCTTTCCTCTTCAAATGGTGCATTACTACCACCAACAATATTTTTCCAAAGTTGCTTTTTAAATTCCACAACATCAATTATAGATAAATCTTCATCTGAAGCAGTGATTAGTTTTTCTGCCAATGACAAATATTTTGGGGTTCTAATGATTTCAGCAAGATTCGCATTTTGAACTATACTATCAAGAGCAGGAATTTTTTCAACAAAATACTGTAATTCTTCATCATTAAGTTGAGGAACATTTATAATAGCCGAATTATTTTGTAATAATTGTTTATCAAAATAGTTGAATTTCAATGTTTCTAAAGCATAACTTCTACATGAAACAATCAGTTTAATGTCATTGTTTTCCTTTAAAACGGCAACTAATTCTCGGAATGATTCTGCATCTCCCTCTAATAATTTTTCAAAACTATCAATGTATATCAGCTTATTTGAAAACTCCTCAAACTCATTAAAAATTTCCTCGATACTTAAATCGACATTAATTTCATGGAGAGTGTTGATAAGTGAACTTTTTAAAAATTGGTCAGCTGCAAAAGAAATAATACAAGTATCATCGAGAGTTTCTAAAATCTGTTTTGCATAGGCAGATTTACCTGAACCTGCTTCTCCGTCAATAAAAAGAAATTGGTTATTTGTTATAATTTCTTCAATAGGTAAATCAGTTAAGTTTCTTTTTAGAATATGCCCTGAAATATCTGATTGAATTTTGTTTAAAACATTCTTTGTTTGTTTTACAATACTTTTTAATCCTGTCTTATTATAAGCAAGATTAAAAATTATTTTTTGTATGAAATTATTATCCCCATTAATCAAATCTCCCCCCTCCGTGTTGATGATTGAATTACTAATAATATTTTTACCCGACTCCATTAACTATGACATTTGATTACCATCTCCATTAATAAAATTTCCACCCCCAGTATTTACATTTCCGGTAATCACATTCTTGCTGTTACTTATATTATTTTCAATTTTTGGAAGTTTATCTAAAAGTTCATTCAAATAGTTTTCATATTCAGGGTTATCTTCAATAGAATTTTCAACCAATGTCTTAATGGCAGTTTGTTTTTCCAAACTCTCAGGTTCATTAATTAATTCTTTCAATGCCTTTTTAGGTTCATCTTCTTTAAAGAATAAAGATTTTAACCAACTAATACTTCCTGATGTAAGTTTCTCACTACTTGTTTCTACTATTTTATCTGCACTCTTTTTAGCTAATTCGATTAAAAAAGGATATAAAACTGCTAAAGTTGCTGTTGTTAATAATGGCATAATACTATGTTTTAAATTGATTTTTAATATTTTACAATCAATATGCCACTTGTTAAATCTGTCAAAATGGCATTGTATATTAAAAAAGAAAACAGAGCAGAATGTAATTGATATTTTGTATTCCCTGTTTTTCCTGTAAAATCTGATCCAAAGAAAAGCCCTCAAAATGAGAGCTTTAATATATATCTGTAGGTAAAATTGGTATTATAACACCGGAAAAAATCGATTAATCAGTTCCCTTTTCTGTTCACTATCCTACTCTTTTTTATTACCTCATTTGAAAGGAGTATTATTGTTTTTTGCAGACATTGGAGTTGCAGATAGGAAAGCTTTCGCTTTCCTTTTTTTATGAAAAAAGGCCGCCTCACTTTTGAGACAACCTCTTTTATAATGTAAGTATATAATAAATTTAACTTGAAAACAATTATCCTATTTCTATTGGTAACTCAATTCCATTTTCAACTCTAATGCTTTCATAGATCGGAATATTAGCGCCTAGAATTTCCAACGAAACAGTAATAGCGTATGGGATTTGTTCTTTGTTTAAATCCCAACCTTTATGAGCTAAAACAGCAAAATGAAGTTCTTCGGGTAGCTTAAAAGATTTTATGATAGCCCAATCTTTTTGTAAAGAGCTTTTGTTTCTATTAACTTCATCTACCTGCCCCCAATCACTTCTTTCTCTTATTTTCCAAGGGATTACATCTCCACTACTTCTTGAATAAGCATCAATTTTTATTCCTTCAAGTTCAGATATATTTCGGTCTCTAAACTGTATATAACTTTCATCTAAATTAGAGCTTTTCCATTCTAACCATGTAGACATATAAGATTTTGTTTTTTGGCGTGTTCTTCTGACTTTTGCTGTATACGCCATGGAAACCTCAATTAAAATATCATACTCATTACCCTGATTTCTTAAATCTTCAGGAATTTTAAGTGAGTAAATTTGTCCTCTTTCTGCCTCTATTACATTTGTATTATAAAATGTAATTCTATGTTCTGTGTTTTCCGTAACTCTTTTTAAAGATGGAATTCCATAACCGAAATGCTGAATGCTTAATTGTGTTGGGTTATAAAAATTATCATTAGGTAACCTAGCTCCTTGAACTAACAAAGCCCTTATTAAATTAATATGTTCTTCTTTATATAATTTATATAACTCCATAACTATATAAGAGACTTTTGGAGTCGCAAATGATGTTCCAACACTTTCTTTATTAAAGGCACTTCCTCCATTTAATGTAGAACGTAATAATTCTATTGCTGTATCTTTCTGGCTAATATTAAACAGTCCGTTTTTTGAAATTTGCATTCCTCCACCATATTCAACGACATCAGGTTTAATATGTCCCCAAATCCCTGTTCCTATTCTTGAATATGGAGCTATATCATTTTCGCCTCCTATAGAATTCCATTCATCATTATTTAAATACAAATGATTAACTGAGCCTACTGCAATAGAAAAGCTACTTTGAGCGGGATTTGCTAGCCTACAATAAGGTCTAATTAAATAAGCAGGATATGGATAACCTGTTTGAGTATAATGTTTAATAGCATTCTTGGGAATATTTCCTACTGCCGTTACAAATAGAATATTGTTTTCGTATATAAGTTTATCAAGCGTTGCAGCCCATAGGCTCATATGTTTTTTTCTGAAGGGAACTGTGGAGCAAACAGAGAGATTAAACACCCTACAATCTCTATTTTCTTCTACAATCCTTTGCATTAATTCGGCAGGAAATTTATGTTCAAGTTGATTATTACTATTCAGTACTCTAAGATTTCTAATAAAACAGGGTAATTGATAAGTAGAAGTAATATTTGAAATACCATTCGGATATAATATTGCACCCGCTACTTTTGTTCCGTGTCCTCCTCCTGTAACCGTATCAATAACTGATGGGTCATTGTTTAAATAGGATTTAGAATTAGTGGACTTTATAGCCTGCTCCAAAAACTTATGTCCTTCCATTATTCCACTGTCAATTACACCAATTTCTGGAGCATCAAAGTCAGGAGGTGTAACATCAAATGAAAATTCTAAGTCTTCACTTTCAGAGCCTATTAGTCCAGCGACCTTTTCAATTTCACCAACTTCAAATACATAGGGATAATTTAATACTAAGTCTTTTAATCCTTTTCCTGTTATTTTAATATGACAACCAAAACTGTCTTCTAATTCTATTAAAGAACTTAACGTTTCTGCTTGATAAAAATTAATGAATTTTATAAAATCATCTTGTCTCTTTTCTAAAAGTTCTTCTCTTTCAAATAATTTTTCAGTATATTTTTGTAAGCGAGCAATCCCTCCTCTTTTAGTAGGGTCTGGCTGCCTTCCTATAGGTTTATCAAAAGCAATTGAAACCTCAATATCGTATAGTTGGGTATCATCTATATCACGCCACTTTTTCATCAATTCTGGTGTCAGAATATGTGTAGGTTTCCAAATATCTCTGTTACCAACTATAATTTGCCAAAAATCCGCAATTTTACCACTCCCTATCTGTGAGGCTGCAAATTGCTTTATTTTACTTTCTAAAGACTGTAAATTGTCCGAAGAAGCACCAACAATATAACCGTCTTCTTCCTCAGAGATTATTTCAATTCCAAAAGAGCTTAAGTCAAAATTTACATCAGCAAATAAATCTGGGTTTATTTGAATGAAAACAGGAGTAATTTCATCACTTAATGGTGCTAAATTCATTTCCTTTCGTTCAGATATGTGCCTTGCCCATTCTTTATTTAATAAATTAGTTTTGCTTAATAGCTCTCTACTATATCCTAATCTATTCTGTTTATTTTGTTGACTACGTGGATTTGTTTCACCACCACCATTAAATCTTGCACGTCCTACAAGATTCTCAGAAAATTTCAAATGAGGGAATTTATTCATAAATTATCGATTAAGAGCAAGGTTTTCTTGCAAGGCTTTATCTAAATCATCTGATGAAATAATTTGGTTAGAATTGATAATTGCTTTTTTAGCAGCATCATTAGCTATTTTAACAACAATAGCATATGATAATCCATGCATTTCTGTTGCATATATTTCAAGATTTATTTCCTTACTTATTTTTAAAGCTGAAAAAGACATTTTTAATAAATCTACAATTTCCATTTTTGTAGGTTTCGGAAGCTCTATAAAGTCATCAAATCTCCTAAAGAGGGCTTTGTCTAAGCTACCTTCAAGATTGGTTGTAGCGATTAATATTCCAGATCCATCATACTCTTCTAATAAACCAAGTAGAATATTTACAATTCTATGAATTTCACCAACGTCATTTGATGAGAAATCTCTTTGTTTACCAATTATATCAAATTCGTCTAAAAGAAGAACGCATGGGTAGTCTTCAATACTCTCGAATAAATTTTGAAGATTGGAAGCTGATTCTCCGAGATATGATGAAATTATTGAATCAAAACGGACTTTGTAAAAAGGTAAACCCAGTTCCCAAGCAATTCTTTCTGCCGCCATACTTTTGCCGCAACCTGAAGAACCGTATAAGAGTATTTTTTTTCGAGGTTTTAATCCATGGTGAGCAAGTCTTTCTCGAGCCAAATATTCTTTTTCTATACGTAAAATTTTATTTTCAACTTCAGACGAAAGTATCATTTCATGTCTTAATTTTTCATGCTCAATGTGGGAGGCTAAAGGTAATTTATATCTTCTATCTACAGGGACTTTGTATGCAGAAGAGTCCTTTATTATCTTTAATGTGTGCCGAGAATCATTTGATTTAGCTATATTATTTTGTAATATAGTATTTAAACTATCTGCTAACTTTCCGTGTCCTTTTCTTTTTTCTTCTTCAATTATACTAAAAGCAACTTTAATCAAAGGAGTTTCTTTATCTCCTTCGATTGTTTTAAAAAGCCTAGTT
>Ga0302167_10001204_pt1 | contig 11432 bp, 13 predicted proteins | sample I_Fen_N1_1_FD_193496 | JGI IMG/M metagenome (GOLD analysis project Ga0302167, IMG submission 193496) | Peat permafrost microbial communities from Stordalen Mire near Abisko, Sweden - I_Fen_N1_1 | ecosystem: Environmental > Terrestrial > Soil > Wetlands > Permafrost | place: Sweden: Abisko...
TAACTAATAACTCAATGAAAAAAGCATTTGCAATTCTTTCCCTCTTTTTGATTTCCGGATCAGTCTATTCTCAGAAGATTCATTCTACGAATGAAATACTCAAAATAATGAGTAGTTCCAAAATAGTGTACCAGGTTAAAATGTTGGACAAACCGGTATCGGGTATCGATTATTCTGAAAAGTTGAATCTAAATGACAGCTACCGAATCGTTACCGATTCGAACATCACCACTTCTCCATATACTGTAAATACAAAGGCAGAACCAAAATTACAAAAGGCAGAAATCTATTTTCAGGCAAAAGATTACGAGAATGCACTGGCAGCCTATAAAACAACTTTAGAAGTCGATTCATCGCTCTATTTTATCATGACTTACATTGGTCAGATGTACGAAAAGAACAGAGATTATCAAAATTCAATCTTTTGGTACCGGAAGGCTATCAGTAAAAACTACATCGATTATATGGCGCATTGGTTTTTAGCAGATAACTATATCACAACGAATAATTTGAAAAATTCAATTGATGAAATAGTTATTGCCAGGATATTAAACCGAAACCACCGAAGGATAAAGCAATCAATGAATTCGATATTCTCAAAAGCAAAAAGAGATACTACTGACTGGTACTTTAATCCACAGATTGAAATAAAGAAGTTATCGGACAGTACGGTAAGTGTTGCAATGGATAATAAATGGGTGGGATATGCAATGGCTAAAGCATTATGGATGTATGAACCCGGTTACAGTGAATCCATGGGTGTTCCAAAAGGACAGCATTCAACTCTGGAAGACAGAGAATGTTTATTGGCTCTTATTGTTGCTCAGGTGAATGCAAAAACGAAAATTAATAAAGATCCTCAGTTACGGATTCTAAAAGAAGCTGCCGAAAAAAACATGCTGGATGAATATATTCTGTATGAAATTATTTTACCGGGAAACCCATCGTTCGCCTTCCAACTGTCTGAAAAAATGATATCAGGAATAAAAGATTATGTTTTAAATGTCAGAAACAAAAGAAAGTAGTAAAAAGAATTAATAATTTCCAGTTTCCTGAAATGCAAGCTTTTATTGATTAACAAACAGATCATTAAATATCTACAATTACTAAGTATTTAGAGTGTCTTAATTTTATAAATAAATATTAAAAAAAATATCTTCTAAATACAGATTCAGTCAATCAAATCTCTCATATGAAAATATCACATTTTACTTTTGGAATCATACTGGTTTTCGCATGTATTGGTTGTTCACCTAAAAAAGCTGAAGAATCAATAAAATCGGATAGTACTTCTGTTGCGTTGGCTTCATCTTCGGCTGTCGTTGAAAATAAAAAAGATTCGACACACAAATTTATCCGCACCGCCGATCTGAAATTTAAGGTGAAGAGTGTTATTAAATCTACCTATAATATTGAAGATCTTGCGGCACGTCAGGGAGGTTTTATTACCTTTACCAACCTGACGAGTAATATTGATGAACATGAATCAGAAAAAGTAAGCAGAGATTCGTTATTACTAACAACACGCTATACCGTTAGTAATACCATCACATTGCGTGTGCCAAATAGCCGGTTGGATACCACGTTGAAAGAAATAGCAAAGAACATCGATTTTCTGGATTATCGGATTATAAAAGCGGATGATGTAGCCTTACAATTGCTTTCGAATAACCTGACCATCAACAGATCGGTCACTAATGAAACCCGGCTGACCAGAGCTATTACAAACCGGGGAAAGAGATTAAAAGAAACAACTCAGGCTGAAGAATTGGTAATAAACAGACAGGAACAAGCAGACAATGCACGGATATCAAACCTGTCGTTGAGGGATCAGTTGAATTTCAGTACCATAAACCTGATTATGTATCAGTCGCAGACTATTAAACACGAATTGATTTCAAATGATGAACGAACAAGGGAGTACCAACCGGGCCTTGGAACAAAAATAGTCGATGCTTTATCGAATGGCTGGTATATACTTGAAGCTGTCTTGGTTTTCATCATCAATCTATGGGGATTGATAGTATTCGGTGGAATTGGATTTCTAATTTATAAACTATACAGGATCAAATTCAAAAAATAAGGTATACTATACGCACATTCAATTGTCTGGAAAATCCGTAGAGACAAGTATCAATACCTTATTAAACAAGCATTTTAAAATAAATCAGTATTTATGACAGAACAATCGGCAGATCCGTTACATGGTATTACATTAAAAGAGATCCTGATACAATTACACGAATACTATGGTTGGGAAGAACTTTCCAATCGTATTCGCATTAACTGTTTCTATGAAAATCCAAGCATTAATTCAAGTTTGAAATTTTTACGTAAGACTCCATGGGCAAGAACCAAGGTAGAAGAACTCTATATTTCGAGTTTTAAGCAATAATATTGAATTCAATCAATAAATGGACTTATTAAGGCATATTTTACACATAGAGTTTGATAAATAGTTTTAATTTTGTCAACTGCCATTTATTTAAATTCAAATCATTCAGTATGAAGTTCTCATCATTCTCAATTCGTGTTTCCCGATTTTTTAAGAGGAACTCTATTATTCTGTTGTTCTTATTTTCAGGTATTACTTTTGCACAAACCTCAAAAGTAAATAAGCCATCTGCAACTATTGAATATTCGACTTTCTCGGATAATTCCAATCATTGGTACAGCATAGCCGATAAACATAATATGATTAATGCCCTTCCGGCAAAACCCCGATATAAACCTTCCGAAATTTCTAAAATAGCCGATAATTTGTTGTTGTTTCAGAAAGACAACGGTGGCTGGCCTAAAAATTACGACTTTTTTGCTATTCTGTCACCTCAACAAGCCAACATCGTCAAAGAGGGTAAAAGACAGACAAATACTACTTTTGATAACGGAAGTACCTATACTCAGATTGCAGCCTTAGCCAGTGCTTATTACACGACTAAATCGGAAAAATACAAAGCCGGTTGTATAAAAGGGTTGAATTTTATATTGAAATCGCAATATTCAAATGGTGGCTGGCCCCAATATTATCCACTTGAAAAAAACAACTACAGCAGTCATATTACTTTTAATGATGGTGCAATGCTTGGGATCATGCAATTATTGAAAGATATATTGGATGGCAATCCTCCATATGATTTTATTGACAGCAACCTGAATAGAAAGCTACAATCAGCATATAATAAAGGACTGGACTGTATACTTAAAACTCAGATTATTGATAATGGTCAACTGACTGCCTGGTGCCAGCAATATGATGAAGTGACTTTACAACCGGCATGGGCCCGTAAATTTGAACCTCCCTGCATTTGTAACAAAGAAAGTTCAGAATTGGTGTTGTTTTTAATGAGTATTGATCAGCCTGATAAGGCAACGATAGAGGCCATACAACATGCAGTAACCTGGTTTGATGCATCCATCATTCATAATACCCGGGTAAAAACCATTGATGCCCCAAAAACACAAACTCCTTATAAAGTTTCAGTATCCGATCGTGTAGTAGTTATCGATAGCACTGCCCGACCCATTTGGGCACGTTTTTATGAACTTAAAACCCACAGACCTATGTTTTGTAACCGCGATAATAAAGTTGTGTATTCGCTTGCAGAGGTGGTAAGGGAAAGACGCGATGGATATGGATGGTATAATTACGAACCACAAAAAGTATTGAAAAAATATCCCGTATGGCAAAAAAAGTGGGCTAAAGATTTAAATGTTTTAAAGAAATAAAATGCATAAAAATCCGGATTTGATTCTTCAAATCCGGATTTTTTATGCATTACATATCAATTATTCTTTGGCTTCACTCCTACTTCTCAGCATCAAAGCATTTAATTTCTGATATAAGGGTTTTTATATAATTTCAATAATAAAAACGGATTAAATAGTTTTATCCGGTTTATATGTCTTTCTTTGTATAAGTCGTAAATATTAACAATAAAATAAATCTATAAATATGTGTTTTTCAGCCGGAGCAAGTTTTGCAGGAAGCGTCGTTATTTCAACGATTGGAATTGCAACAATTATAAAAGTTCATAAACCATCTCAAATAGTATTTGCCTGTATTCCATTGTTTTTTGGTTTCCAACAATTTATTGAAGGCTGTTTGTGGTATATATTACAACATCCCGAATATGCTCATTACGAAAATATTTTTACCACAACTTTTATGATCATGGCACAGGTTTTCTGGCCGATGATGATTCCACTTGCTGTTTTACATATGGAAAAGAATAAAAAGAAAAAACGGGTATTGTGGGTCCTTTTATCTCTGGGACTTACCGTATCAATCTATTATACTTATTGTTTATTAAACTTTACAGTTACCCCACAAATCAGTGGATATCATATTCACTACATTGAGAATTCGCCTAAAACTCTTAACTTTATAGCCTTTCTTTTATATTTAATTACTTCAATTACTCCATTGTTTATTTCAAGTATAAAAAGAACTCATTTGTTAGGTATTCTAATGTCAATATCGTGTTTAATTACTATACTGTTTTTTACCCAGTACCTCACATCAGTATGGTGCTTTTTTGCGGCATTAATAAGCGTTGTTATTTTCTGGATTCTACGGGATTCAAAAAGAGAATATAAATTTGATAAGATAAATTACAGACCTAACCGTTTTGATTTTTAATTATCAATTAAAAGAAACAGCTTTAAAATATGTTCTGGATCTATGTACTGGTATTTTTAGGAGCTTTTCTATTTGATGTTGTTCCTATTCCATTTCCACCGGCATTTACCATCATGGTATTTCTACAAATCATGTTTGATTTGAATATCTGGTGGGTAATCGTAATCGGAGTGGCAGGTTCCATTTTGGGAAGATATGTACTCACATTATACATTCCCTTTCTTGCCGGGAAGATATTTAAGCGCTCAAAGAATGAAGACGTTGAATTTCTCGGTAAAAAAATGAAAGAAAAAGGCTGGAAAAGTCAGTTATTTATACTTTCCTACTCATTATTACCCCTTCCGACAACGCCGTTGTTTCTGGCAGCAGGTATGGCTAAAATTAAGCCGGTATATATTATTCCTGCATTTTTTGTTGGCAAATTTACCAGCGATGCTATAACTGTACATCTAGGTAAGTATGCCGCTGATAATCTGACCAACGTGCTGGAAAGTGCAACATCACTGAATTCAATTGCCAGTTTTGTTTTTGGTTTACTACTTGTATGTGCTGTAATTTTTATTGACTGGCGTACTTTGATTCAAATGAAGAAATTTAAATTGAATTTTAAAGTATGGAATTGATATTCAGTTTCAGGGATGAAAATGATCAGATATTATTTTACTGAATTAAAGCGATGTATTCCTGTAGAATGGAAAGTGAATAATCTCCGGCATGTTGATTTACAAAGCCGATAGCCGAAATGTGAGCTTCTTCATCCGCTGTATCTGAAATAACACGAACAACAATCAAAGGTACTCCATAATCGTCGCACACCTGAGCAACAGCCGCTCCTTCCATTTCAGCACACAATACCGAGGGCAGGTTTTTGATCAATGCCTGTTTCATGTCAGTGCTCGAAATAAACAAATCACCACTGGCAATATCACCTGTAAGCATTTTGGGATTGGGGATATTTTGATCAGAAAGGATTTTCCGGAATTCCTTGTTGTTTTTCAAAAAGTTATGCACCGCCTGTGCCATGGTATCCACATTTTGTTGAGGAGTTTCAAAGGATGTTTTACCGGTAAGCGGGATTTCAAAGCGTCGCATTAATGGACGTGCATCCATATCATGCTGATACAATCGTTGACCGATAACTATATCACCAACATTTAGCTCGTGGGATATTGCTCCTGCCACTCCTGTAAAAACAATCCTGTCTACCTTGAAATCCAGAATCAGATTAGTGGCTGTAGTAGCCGAAGCCACCTTGCCCCACCGTGAAAATACTGCCACCACTTCCTGACCGTGTAATACACCACGATAATAAATACGACTTCCACTTTCAACAATTTCCTTGTTGGAGATAGCAGCAATTATTTTGTCCATTTCTTCGGGCATGGCACCCATTATTCCAAGAAGCATAATATTATTTACTATTTGTTCATTTACTATTTACTATTTAATTGCCAAGTTTGGATAAACGTTGAAATAATGTAGGATGCGAATAATGAAAAAAGACAGATAACGGATGAGGCATTAAATTACTCAATGATGTTGCTGACAGTTTTTTTAATCCGGATCCCAATTGAGGTGCATATCCGTATGAAGCGGCGAATGCATCAGCCTGATATTCGAACTTACGGGACAGAACATTCATGGCAGTATCCAATACCAATGAAATTGGTGAATACAAAATGCTGAATGCAATTGCATTAAGATGAAAAGAAGCCACTGTCCCACCCAATGCCTGTGCAAATGAGTCGCTTTGGAGGATATATCCGAATGCAAAGAATAACAATAAGGTGTAGGGTATAGAGATCATAAAATTAATCAGCGTGTGTTTGTGTTTGTAATGACCCACTTCGTGTGCCAACACTGCTACAATTTCTTCCACCGTCATACTGTCCATTAATGTGTCATACAGTACAATGCGTTTCTTACTTCCCAACCCACTGAAATAAGCATTTGCTTTTGTGGAACGTTTCGATCCATCAATTACGAACACATTATCCAGTTTAAAGCCTGTTTTTAAAGCAAATTTTTCAATCTCTGTGCGTAATTCGCCGACTTCTAACGGAGTTTGTTTGTTGAACAGGGGAACAATGATCTGAGAGTAAAACATGGTCATAAACAGACTAAATGCAGTGACAACCACCCAGGCAAGTAACCAAAAATAAGTCGGTGTCAGTGTATAGATCCAGATCACCACAAATAAAATACCACCACCCATGATAATTGTCATACCCAATCCTTTCAATTTGTCGAGTATATAAAGTTTTGGTGTTACTTTATTGAACCCAAATTTCTGTTCAATAACAAAAGTATCATACAGTTCGAATGGGATATTCAACAGGTCATTGGCAAAAAATAAGATGGCGAAGAATAAAATAGGAGTCCATATCGGATTCTGAATATACTGTTGTACAAAATTATCGACAAAGATAAAGCCTCCACATGTAATCATGAAAAGGATGATGATAAAACTGAAACTGCTTGTCAGCATACCAAACCTTGAGTTCGTCCTAAAGTAGTCCTGTTGACGGGCATATTTTTCAGGATTATATATATCACGTAAAATTGTAGGAAGCTCTTTCCCCGACTCTTGTATGTTCAGGAATGCCAGATAACGTTCCAGTGCAAAATCAGCAATCAGGATGATAATGATAATAATGAATAGGATGTTTGCCATTGGTTTTAGTAGGTAGTTTATAGTTGGTAGTTGGTAGTTTACAGTTAGATAGCTCGTTATATTTAACTGTTAATAATATAAAACAGCAATTAGTAGTCCTGATATAACCAGTCTACCTTTCGTCTGAATGTATGTTCTATATAAAACAATACTTGTTGAAGATAAGTTTAGTACTCCCTGTGTCCGAAAATTGAACTGCCAATGCGGACCAGGGTACTTCCTTCTTTTATTGCAATCTGGTAGTCATCGGACATACCCATGGAGAGTTCACTGAAAGAAATGGTGTCTTTAAAATACAAGCTTTTAACCCGATCGAAGAGCCCTTTTAAACCTTTCAATTCATTCCTGATTTGATCGCGGTTATCGGTATAGGTTGCCATTCCCATTAAACCGCAGATATTGACACTTGTCAGTTCTTTCCAGTTACCTTCCGACAATGCATTCAGTAGTTCTTCTTCCGAAAATCCAAACTTGGTTTCTTCACGGGCAATATGAATCTGGAGTAAGCAATTCACTGTTTTTCCTGCTTTCAGAGCTTGTTTATTAATCTCTTCCAGTAATTTATAGGAATCAACACCATGAATCAGTTCCACGAAAGGTACGATGAATTTAATTTTATTGGTTTGAAGATGGCCAATGAAATGCCAGGATATGTCTTTTGGAAGTGACTCGTACTTTCCACACATTTCCTGCACTTTACTTTCCCCAAATACACGCTCACCACAATTATAAGCTTCCATGACAGCTTCATTCGGATGAAACTTGGAAACACAAACTAGCTGTACATGCGCCGGTATGTGTTTCCTTATTTCTTCTATATTTTGTTGAATGGACATCTTTAGTTGGTAGTAAGTAATCGGTAATATTGGCAGTAAATAGTAAATAGTTAAATAGTAAATATCCTTATCCTTGTGGAGCTGCAAAAGGGAATACATCCATAATCATTGTTTCAGCAATGGCGGCAACCTGATAATCTGCCATAGATCCTTTCATTCCTTCTTTAATTCCGTCCCATGCTTCTTTCAGATCATTTGCCTGAACCATCATAGTAGCAGCAATTCGTTTTTCAATTCCTTTTTCTTCGTCCAGCGAAATGAAGTAAACCTTACAACGATACCATTTATCACCATTCTCGTTTGCGAACAGTTCATTGATCCTTGCTCTGCGAATGTTTGAAACAATAAATTCACCACTGATGAATGGTTTCATTTCTTCATTTATACGTGCTTCAGCTTCTGTAAACGACAAAGCATCTACCAGATAGGATTCACTTACTTTGACGATTTTACCTTCTTCGACAGTTTTTTCATATTTAATCTTGCACTCAAACCAATTCAACATATTCTAGTTATTTAATTATTAATTATATAGATACTTATTAATTTTACTGGTGCACCTTGTAGTGCACATGATAGATTTCATTACAAGTACAAAGATACTATTTTAATGACTCTTTTTCTTCATGTTTATTCAATAAAACAAGTTTAAAATCAGGTTTCATACTTTTTTAAACATAACATATTGATTTTTATTATATTATGTTCAAAAAAAGTGCCCGTTCGGGGGTGCTTGTTATAACGATTTCTTACCTATCAAATCAAATACGGTTACATCTCTCCCATTTGGCTTATTAGCATCTTTAAAATGAATAAGTCTATTTAACCACAAATTAAAAGCCTCACTAAGATTTTCACCAGTATGAAGATTATATAGGAATTCGGAAAGCGAGATAAACTTATCTTCACAAAATGCATTAATAGGCTCTCTTTTCGCTGTTATTTCCATTCTATGGATGTTTTTATCCATATCCAACCATTTGTAAATATACGTTTTTCCACTTTTACGGTCAATCTCTCTGGACTTATTGTAACACTTTAGTTCTAACCTTCCTTTTGATTGCTGAACGTAATATGTTAAATTTACAGCCCTAATCCTTGTAGTTCCGTAGTTAAGAAAAGCATTATTTATTTCTTCTCTTGAATTAATATCTGGATATTTAAACCGATTTACAACAGGTATAAATTTTTCATCCGCAACAGTTCTTTTTAATAACCTCGCAAAATTAACATTACTATCAAACGCAATTTCAAGATTTGATATGCTTACCAGACTCAAATTTAAACGACTAGCCATTTCTTCAAGATAGAAAATAGTGTTATATTGAATCTTCAAGGTTTTTTTGGGAATTCTATGTTCTAGCTTTAATTTAGTATAATTGCTTATGCTTCCTAATGTCTTAAAATCTATTTTCTGCTTTCTTTCTTTCCATTCTAACACTTCGTGATTCACTGCAAATGGTTCATAGAATCTTCTATTATCTAGCTTAATAAAACACAAACCTGCAAACTTAGGGTCGTCATTAGATTTAATAGTTAAATCCCCATAAAGAACTGATTTACCCTCTAAATTTTCATCTGGTACAAGTATCTCGAAATCAAACTTACTGTCTTTTACTCTTCGTAATCTAAAATCTTCTGTATGTACATTGTTACTATTGGGAGACGTAAAAACAAAGATAGGATTTTCTAAAGGTTTATCGGTCAAATTATTGTATACCTCTGATTTTATTTCATAACAAACCTTTAGCGCATCAACGCTATATTTATATTTTACTCCTTGCATAATATTGATAATTAATATTTATATAATAATGAATCGAAATCCAGCGTCAAAGACTTTTCAACAAAACAAAGTTGCATTTATAGACATATTTTTTTTATATTAGCGATTTACATACAATTTAACATTTCGTTGTATGCTTTTGTAAAACCAATACAATCTACTTCAATAACCAAAGACTTATAACCAGACAACTTTATCGCCAATTTCAATTTTGATGAATTTTTGAAAGCCCAAATGATTGTATCATTAGCTTTAAAAACAGCCATTGAATTATTCCCTTTATTAAAAAAAGAACCTGTTTGAGCATTAATTACCAACATGCCAGATTCTGTTTTGATTGATAAATTAGCTTCCTGGTCTTTGATTTCTGGGTCGAAATCATAATTAATGCCAATTGTCATTCCTAATTCATTTATTCTTGCAAAAGAAATTTGAGTTTTATGAATTCCTTCCTCATCATAAAAATTTGATGCTATATAACAGTTACCAGTTTTTTCGCCAAAATCATCAGTTAAAGGAACAACTTCCCATTTGCTTTCTTGTGAAAATGCAGAAAAAGCAAAACAACAAAATATAATTCCAATGAATGTTTTTAGTTTCATAATATTTCGATTAACATATTAGTAAATAAATTTTGCAATTGATTTTGATGTAAATTATAATTCATTGTTTTTTTTGGGAAACCTAAAGGTTGTCCTTCTTCATTTTCTCTACCACTTTGAGTTCTACCATTTTGGACTCCACCAAGTTGTTTAATAATTTTGTCTAATTGTTTGCCTAACTGGTCGTTGGGGATATTTCCTGCACGATTGTTTAATCTGAGAAAATCAATTAAAATTTGATTAGAAATAATTACCATAATTTCTATTTTTTTTTCGCCTCCACTTCGCAATATGCACGGTTATCGGCTACACCGTTGGCTTGACCAAGCTAGTTTTAGTATCTAGCAACTTGATTGTAATTAGTTTGTTTTCGATTATGAATAACGCTAAAAATGTCGTTTTGTGTAAATTTATATGTAATTGAGTCTAAAAACAGATTTATGTCCATTTTCTTTTCGTAAAGTTGTCAAACCGCTGAAAAGTGAGCGAATTTGGACGTTACCGATTCGTCTGCTTATTTCTTAAAAGCTGATTATTCGTCAAAGATTTTTCAACCGCAAGTCTATTTCTTTATTTTTTTTACTATGCCGCATAACATTCATATATGCGAGGCAGAACTTCGCATATATTTGTTTTATAAGTATTTTTGTTATGCAAAGATATTAAAATTATTTCTAATGTAAGGCAAAATTGCATTTTTGATTGAATGTAATTTTATTAAATATTTATTACTACATAAATTAAATGTTCGTTTAGTTTGTGTAGTAAGTATTTTTTATTATCTTTGTAGTGTAAAACAGAACATTATGAAAACAAAGAAATATGTTAGCTACCTACGTTGTTCTACTGCCAGACAAACACTTGGTATTGATGCACAAAGGACAATTTGTAGTGA
>Ga0302167_10001205_pt1 | contig 11427 bp, 9 predicted proteins | sample I_Fen_N1_1_FD_193496 | JGI IMG/M metagenome (GOLD analysis project Ga0302167, IMG submission 193496) | Peat permafrost microbial communities from Stordalen Mire near Abisko, Sweden - I_Fen_N1_1 | ecosystem: Environmental > Terrestrial > Soil > Wetlands > Permafrost | place: Sweden: Abisko...
GGAGCAGGTTCTTTCTCCATTGCTACTTTTTTGATGGCTAAATTGAATTTTTGTACTGCTTCCGGCTTCGAAACGTCAGGCATTGTGGTTGTTGCCGATGACTCATTGGCGCATGATAGAATGGTAAGCATTGAAATGCTTAGAAGTAAAATTGTCTTTTTCATTTTTATTAGTTTGATTTTTGGAATGTGAAGTCTTAATTAAAACAAGGAAATCATTCGTAAGATCCTGTTTATGATGGTTTTATCTGAATTTAGTTTTAAATTAAATATTAATATATTACAATCCATGTTGCTCCTCCGGCTGTAAAGAGGGTTCCATTCACGGCTGGATTTGTATAACCACCTAAACTGGAAATTATAGGCTGGCCACAAAATTTTGCCATTGTATAATATCCGCCTATTGCTATTCCGGATAGATTTTTTACCCCAAATTTTATACCCGACCATTGAGATGCCAGACTTGGAGCGACTAGTGAAGGATTGGGTGGAACGAGTGGATTTACAAAATCGGCATTTAATACCCATTTGTCGATTAACGGAGTATCTGGATAAGCAGAACTGAAAGTCATTGTAGTTGTTAAATCTTCTAGATAATATGCTTCTCTTGGCATTGTAGCTGAAATAGTTGGGCCAAGAATGCTTAGGCCTGTTACTGAGTCTCTTGATTCGAGATTTGGTTGACAGCCTCCTCCAATATTGGCTTGATTATCTTTCCAAATCGTATATTCAAGAATTGTATCGGTGTAGTTTTGTATGAAAAGATCTTGTGCTGAAACGCAATAAGAAACAGCAAATGTTGCTAATAATAGTAATTTTTTCATAGTCTTAGTTTTCAGATTTGTAGTTTTTATTGGTTTGCTTGTTGTAATCTCCATAGACTTCTACAGCCCATTCAAGGATTTTTTCTTTGTCGCCTCCGGTCTGTCTTTCGATTTCAGAATAAGAAACGCCTGATGAAGCGATGAGGTCTTTTGCAGCAGGTAAAAGCATTTCTTTTTTGTAATCACTCAGTTCAGCAGAGGTTCTTGGCGTTACAGGAGCGGGTTCTTTTTCCATCGCTACTTTTTTGATTGCTAAATTGAATTTTTGCACAGCTTCCGGCTTCGAAACGTCAGGCATTGTAGTAGTTGCCGATGACTCATTGGCACAAGATAGAAATGTAAGCAACGAAAGGCCTACAAATAAAGTTATTCTTTTCATATTAATGATATTGATTTTATGTTCAATAAAATTAAATATTTTTTTTAATTAATCATCAATTAGTGAAAAAAATATGTTAAAAATTAATTTAAACGAAAAAAGCACCGAGAAATTCCCGATGCTTTTATATTTAAAAATTAAATTATTTATTAAGAAGATTTTTCAACCGTCTTTTTTGTTTTCTGAGCTTTTCCAGCTAAGCCGTCTTTCGCTTCATTTACATCTAAAATAATAGTTTCTCCTTCGTTTAATTGTTTGTTTACCAGCATTTCAGCTAATAAATCCTCAATGTATTTCTGGATCGCTCTTTTTAGAGGTCTTGCACCGAAGTCTTTATCCCAGCCTTTTTCAGAAATAAAGTCTTTTGCTTCTTCAGTTAAATCAACTTTATATCCTAATTTATCAAGTCTTGTGTAAAGCTTGTTCAATTCAAGATCAATGATTTTCTTGATGTCTTCTTTCTCAAGAGAGTTGAAGATCACAATATCATCAATTCTGTTCAAGAATTCCGGTGCAAATGCTTTTTTAAGGGCATTTTCAATCGTTCCTCTTGCTCTCGTATCAGAACCTGTTTTCTTAGCAGAAGTTCCAAACCCTACACCATCTCCGAAGTCTTTAATATCTCTGGTTCCGATGTTTGAAGTAAGAATAATGATTGTATTTCTAAAATCAATTTTTCTTCCTAAGCTGTCGGTAACGTGACCTTCATCTAAAATCTGTAACAAGATATTGAATACATCCGGGTGAGCTTTTTCAATCTCATCCAAAAGAACCACAGCATAAGGTTTTCTTCTTACAGCTTCTGTTAATTGACCACCTTCCTCGTATCCAACGTATCCTGGAGGCGCTCCAACCAATCTTGAAACCGCGAATTTTTCCATGTATTCACTCATATCGATTCTGATCAAAGATTCATCAGATTCGAAAAGTTCTCTTGCCATTACTTTTGCAAGTTCTGTTTTACCAACCCCCGTTGTTCCAAGGAAAATAAATGTTCCAATTGGACGGTTTGGATCTTTAAGACCAGCTCTGTTTCTTTGAATAGCTTTAACAACTTTCTTCACAGCATCTTCCTGACCGATAACTTTTCCGTTCAGTTTTTCGTCCATCTGAGCTAGTTTATCAAGCTCATTTTTACCGACTTTCGTTACAGGAACACCGCTCATCATAGAAACTACTTCCGCAACATTTTCATCAGTTACGGTTTCTTTCTTCTCTTTTACATCTTTGTCCCATTTATCCTGAGCAGAATTTAATTCCATTTGAAGACGTTCTTCTTCATCTTTAAGCTTTCTTGCTTCAAGATAATCCTGAGCTTTTACAGCTTTCTGTTTCAGTTCTTTTATGTCTTCAATTTTCTGTTCAAAATCAATGATTTCAGTCGGAACTTTCATGTTTTTAATATAAACACGAGATCCAGCTTCGTCCATTGCATCAATCGCTTTATCCGGTAAGAAACGATCTGTAATATATCTTGCAGTTAAATTAACACAAGCCAGAATTGCTTCCGGAGTATACACTACATTATGATGTTCTTCGTATTTGTCTTTGATTTGATTCAAGATTTGAATGGTTTCTTCAATATTAGTAGGTTCCACCATTACTTTCTGGAATCTTCTCTCTAAAGCACCATCTTTTTCAATATATTGACGGTACTCATCAAGAGTTGTGGCACCAATACATTGGATCTCACCTCTTGCTAAAGCCGGTTTGAACATATTGGAAGCATCTAAACTTCCAGTAGAACTACCCGCACCAACAATCGTGTGAAGCTCGTCGATGAATAAGATGACATCACGGTTTTTTTCTAATTCCGTCATGATGGCCTTCATTCTTTCTTCAAACTGTCCACGGTATTTTGTACCCGCTACCAAACTTGCAAGATCCAAAGTGATTACTCTTTTACCATAAAGAACTCTAGAAACTTTCTTCTGTTGAATTCTTAAAGCTAAACCTTCAGCGATGGCAGATTTACCAACTCCAGGTTCACCAATAAGCAACGGATTGTTTTTCTTTCTTCTTGATAGAATCTGAGAAACTCTTTCGATTTCTTTCTCACGACCAATCACTGGGTCTAATTTCCCATCTCTAGCCAAAGAAGTAAGGTCTCTACCAAAGTTATCCAAAGTTGGAGTTTTACTTTTTGCAGACCCTAAATTTCCTGTAGGCTTTCTCATTTGCTCAAAATCCTCTCTCTCTTCGTCGTCATCGTAAGCACTCATTTGTGGCGCCTGGCCAGAATTTTTTAGCATAGTTTGATATTCTTTTGATACTCCTTCATAATCAATGTCGTAAGCACCTAATATACTAGAGGTAGGGTCTTCATATTTATATAGAATGCCTAAAAGCAAATGAACGGTATTAATTTCATTACTTTTATACTGTCTGCATTCTAACTCAGCACGTTTGATGGAATGATCTGCCATCTTGGTGAAAGAAATATTGGTAACCTCCTCAGAAATAGGATTTAGACTTGCTGTATTTAGAGTTTCAATTTTTCTTCTGATTTGTGTTAAATCCGCATTAAGGTTTTGAAGGATTTCTTTTGCAGAGTTTTCTGTTTTTATAATACCTAAAAGTAGATGTTCTGTATTAAGAAATTCACTTTTCAGCCGTTTAGCTTCGCTTTTGCTTTGTTTGAACACTTGGCTCAAACCTTGTGAAAACTTATAATCCATAATATATCTCATTAGAATAATAGCAACGTTGCTATTTATTCAATATCTAAATTACAAATATTTTACCAAAAATCAATTAATGACTTTATGGCAGAAAAAAACTTTATTATCTTATTGAAAATGACTAAGTTTGTTATCCTTTAAATTTTTCTCATGAATCCCGAAATTTCTACCTATATCGGATATTCTGCTTCACTTTTTGTAGTGTTGAGCTTTATATTGAAAGATGTAAGAAAAATCAGAATTGTTAATATGATTGGCTGTATTTGTTTTGTCATTTACGGTATTTTTAGCGGAATGCTATGGCCGGTGATCATACCTAACGGGCTGATTTGCTTTATACAAATTTACCATTTGTTGGCAGGAAAAAAAAGTAAATGAGGAAAAAAATAATCACATCTGCTTTTAGTAATTTATATACAGATCAACGTATAGAAAAGGTTTGCAGGACTTTGCATGAAAACGGCTATGAGATTGAATTAATAGGAAATGATTGGGGAGGAGCAGAAAAAATGCAGCGACCTTATTCTTTTTCCAGAATACAATTAATTTCTAAAAGTTTAAAAACGGCATACTTTGAGTTTAACTGGAAACTGTACCACGAATTAAAGAAAAAGGCAGATCAAAAGACGATTCTTCATGCTAATGATTTGGATGCCTTGCTACCTAATTATCTTATTGCTAAAAAATTAAATATTCCTTTGGTTTTTGACAGTCATGAAATTTTTTCCGAAATGCCGGCAATTCAAGGCAAAATGTCACAAAAATTATGGAGATATCTTGAGAGAAGCATCGTTCCGAAAGTGAAATTTATGATAACGGCAAGCGGAAGTTATGGAAAATGGTTCCAAAAAAAATATGGAGTTGATCCAATTATCGTTCAAAACGCACCAAGAAAAATACATTTTAACCTTGAAATTCCTGAAAATAATCCAAAAATAGTTTTATATCAAGGTGCAATAAATCCCTTTCGTGGAATTGATAAAGTTATTTTGTCGATGCATCATCTTGATAATGTAATTTTAAAAATTGCTGGAGATGGGCCTCGTAAAAAAGAATACAAAGACTTAGTCATTAAAGAAAATCTTCAACATAAAGTTCAGTTTTTAGGAAAATTAAAGCCGGAAGATTTAAGAGAAATCACAGTAACGGTTGATTGCGGAATGAGCATCGAAGAGAATGGGGGAGAGAGCTATTTCTATTCTTTACCAAATAAAGTTTTAGATTGCATTCAGGCACGAGTTCCTTTAATTCTATCTAATCTTCCTGAAATGCAGAATATTAAAAACAAATTTGATATTGGAGAAATCATTAAAGATCATCAACCTGAAAATATTGCAGAATCCATCAAATTAATTTTAAATAAAGGAAGAAAAAATTACCAACCCGAACTTGAAAAAGCTGCAAATGCTCTTTGCTGGGAGAATGAAGAGGTGAAATTATTAAAGGTTTTTGAAAAGGCATCCCAATAAGTTTTTATCGCAAAGAAAAACAAAGATTTAATAAAACTATTGCTTTTTAAGCTAAACCAAGGCGTTCCACTTATCAATGTAAAACAAATAGAATAGTTATAAAATTTGTATTTCGGAAATAAGCGAAGCGGCTTTGTTTATCTTAAAGTATTTTCAAAACTTGCAAAAATCTTTGTCTAACCTTGTGCTTAAAAAGAAAAAGGTGAATATTTTAAGACTTATTATAAATTGTTTTTCATAATAAGTCTATATTAAATTATCTTTTTAAAATTGGTTATCTTTGCAAAAAGAAAGTATAGAATGACCATTAAAGAAAAACAGAAGGAACTTATCGACGAATTTGCGTTTCTTGAAGACTGGGAGCAAAAATATGAATACATCATTGATCTTGGGAAAGAATTAAAAGGACTTCCAGATGATAAGAAAGGTGATGAAAACCTTATTAAAGGTTGCCAGAGCAAAGTTTGGATTGATGCAGAGTTCAAAGATGGAAAACTGTTTTTCGATGCAGATTCTGACGGTATTTTGCCAAAAGGAATCGTTTCTTTATTGGTGAGTATTTACAGTGGGCATTCTACACAGGAAATTTTAGATTCTGACTTTGAGTTTATCTCCGAGATCGGATTACAGGAGTTTCTTTCTCCTTCCAGAGCCAATGGATTAATGGCAATGACAAAACAAATTAAATTTTATGCAGTTGCCTATCAACTAAAGTCGTAGCTGTGACCAGAATTTTAGCATATCGTTTTTCCGCTTTTGGTGATGTCGCTATGACTGCACCAGTTTTTCGTGAGTTCTTGGAACAGAATCCCGATATTGAAATCATCATGGTTTCAAGAAAGAATTTTGAGAGCTTATTCTCTGATATTCCGAATGTTATATTCAAAGGAATCAACTTAGATGATTATAAAGGTATTTTTGGGTTACAAAGATTGGCGAATGAATTGATTAAAGAATTTCATCCCGATATGGTCGCTAATTTACATGATGTGATCAGAACGAAAATTTTAGATAAAATTTATCGTCGAAAAGGACTTAAAGTATTCAAAATCAATAAAGGAAAAGAAGAAAAAGAACATTTAACCGACATTTGGAATTTAAATAAAGTTCAATTAAAAAAAACGGTTGAGCGTTATGCAGATGTTTTTCGTGAGATGGGTTTTAAAGTTGAGCTTTCTCATCAATTAAGACCAACTTCAATTAATAAATCAGGAATTGGTTTTGCGCCATTTGCCCAACATAAAGGAAAAATGCTTCCTTTGGAGAAGTCTTACGAATTGGTGAAGATTTTAGCTCAAAAACATAAGATCTACTTCTTCGGAGGTGGAAAAGAAGAGACTGAAACATTGGAAAAATGGGAAAGTCAGATTCCGAATACAAAAAGTTTATCAGGCAAATTAAGCCTTACGGAAGAACTCAATAAAATTTCAGAATTAGAGCTAATGATCTCCATGGATTCGGCAAATATGCACTTGGCGAGTTTAATGGGAACCCGATGTGTTTCTATTTGGGGCTCTACGCATCCATATGCGGGCTTTTTAGGCTTTGGGCAGAGTGAAGATGATGTTGTGCAAGTAAATGATCTTACGTGCAGGCCTTGCTCTGTTTTTGGAGATAAAGAATGTTATCGAGGAGATTGGGCTTGTCTGGAAGAGCTTAATATTCAGAAAATAGTTGATAAAATTTAAATAGAAATTAAAAATATATAAAAAAGAATCTCTAAATAAGGAGGTTCTTTTTTTTATGCAGAATTTGAATTGATTATATAACAAAAAAAATCTCCCTTTAAAAAGAGAGATTTTGTGGGCCCTGAGGGATTCGAACCCCCGACCCTCTGGGTGTAAACCAGATGCTCTGAACCAACTGAGCTAAGAGCCCTAAATTTTTTAAAGGTGTTAGGAACCTTTGTGGGCGATGAGGGATTCGAACCCCCGACCCTCTGGGTGTAAACCAGATGCTCTGAACCAACTGAGCTAATCGCCCTCTGTAACGTTATTTCCGTTTAGAGTGGTGCAAATATACGACTTATTCGGAAAACTCCAAATTTTTTTCTAAAAATTCTCCAACAACAAAGTTACTTCCGCCAATAAAAATCATTTCTTCATTTGTAGATTGTTGTTTTGCAGATAAATACGCCTCCTGTACAGAATCGAAAATTTTATAAAAAATTTTTGCATTTATAAGCAGATCTTCATAATCTTTCGGATGTCTGCCCCTGTGGATAGACGGTTTTGCAAAATAAAACTCAGAATTTTCAGGTAATAAACTCATCACTTCATCGATCTTTTTATCAACTACAAAACCTAAAATAACGTGTTTATGCTTGTCAATTGAATTTAATTGAGCAAAAACCTGTTCCAATCCTGCCTGATTATGTCCTGTATCGCAAATTGTCAGTGGGTTTTGTGAAAATTCAAACCAGCGACCGATGAATCCTGTATTTTTATGAACATTTAAAAGTCCATTTTCAATATTTTTATCTGAAATATTTACATTAAGTTTTCTTAATTCATCAATTAAGGCTAAAACAACCTTTATATTTTTTGCCTGATAATTTCCCTTTAAATCAGATTTCAAATCGGTTTTAAGTAGAGTAGCGTCAATAAAAGGAGCATTTTCCTGAATTGATTTTTCTTTAATAATGTTTTTTACAACTTTATTTTCATCGCCAAAGATTATTGGAGTATTATTTTTAATGATTCCGGCTTTTTCAAATGCAATTTGTTCAATCGTGTCTCCCAAAATATTTTGATGATCCAATTGAACGTTTGTAATTGCAGAAACCAAAGGTTTGATAATATTGGTAGAATCTAATCTTCCACCCAAACCAACTTCAATAATGGCAAAATCTACCTTTTGCTGATAAAAATATTCAAAAGCCATAATGGTAGTGAACTCAAAAAATGAAGGAAGAATATCTTCAGGAAGACCTTTCAGCTTTTGGATGAAATTAAATACAAATTCCTTATCACAATTCCTGCCGTTTACTTTTATACGCTCCGTAAAATCAATAAGATGAGGTGAGTTGTATAGGCCAACTTTATAACCTGAATCTTGAAGAACGGATGCCAACATATTGCTGGAAGAACCTTTTCCGTTAGTTCCGCCGATATGGATGCATTTTATTTTTTCCTGAGGGTTGTCAAAAAAATCACAAAGTTTAGTGATATTATCTAAACCAGGCTTGTAAGCTTTTTCTCCATCAATTTGATAGTTAGGGGCTTGTACGAAAAGCCAGTCAACGGCTTCTTGATATTGTTCAGTTGTCATGATGCAAAATTCTCAAAAGTTTGATAAAAATAAAACATTAATTTTTTTTATCTGTAACTTTTTTAAATTTGATTCGTCTAATATCATAAAATCAGAATATGAAAAAAGTTTGGATTATTGTTTTGGGATTAACAAGCATGGGCTTAAGCGCTCAGAAAAGATGGTCCTTAAGAGAATGCGTAGACTATGCCGTTGAGCATAATCTTCAGGTGATCCAAAATGAATATTCAAAACAAATTCAGGATTCTAATTTAAAAATAGCTAAAAAGAACTATTTGCCGTCTGTTTCTGCAAGTGTGGGAAATACGGTGAGTTTTGGTCAGGCTTCGTTGGGAACGGGGAGTATCAGGAACGACAGATTTAGCAATAATGCTAATCTTGGTGCTGATATCTTGGTTTACAACAACGGGAGATTAGAAAAAACAGTTCGTAAAACAGAATTTGATGTTGAAGCGAGTCAATATGACATCGAAACCATCAAAAATGATATTTCTCTACAGATCGCTCAACAATATTTAACGACTTTGTTGAACAAAGAAATTGTAAAAATCTCTCAGGCAGCAGTCGAAAATGCTCAAAAACAAGCGGACAGAGCAAAAATCACAACTCAGGTTGGAACGACAGCTCAAACGATCTTGGCGGAAGCCGATGCTGGATTGGCAAGAGAAAAACAAAACCTTAAAACGGCTGAAATTAATGTTGGAAGAAGCTTATTTGCATTAGCTCAGCTTTTACAATTAAATGAATATAAGGATTTTGATGTTGAAGATGTAAGTGTTTCAGATCAATTGTCTCCGCAATTAAAATCTGTGGATGAGGTTTTAACGACAGCTTATGAAAACCAACCTCAGGTGAAAGCTGCAGAAAGTAGAATTAAATCTGCCGAAGCTCAGACAGAAGTAAGTAAAACAGCATTTTGGCCAACGATAACGGCAAGTGCAGGAATTGGAAGTTTTTATAATAACCTGTTGAATGCACAGGATGAAAGAGTTTTCTTTCCTCAGTATAAAGACAATTTTGGGCAAAATGCAGGGGTTTCTATCAATATTCCGATTTTTAATAAAGGAATTACTAAACTTCAGGTTGAGCAATCGAAGATTAATGAAAATATTGCCAAAGCAACTTTAGAACAGCAAAAACAAACCGTAAGACAGAATGTTCAGAAAGCACAATTTGATGTTGATGCTAATTATGAAATATTTTTATCTGCCGTAGAAGCAGAGAAGAGCACAAAATTAGCTTTAGATTTTGCAGATAAAAGTTATGTTGCAGGAAGAACAACGATTTACGATGTGAATGTAGCCAGAAATAATTATGCAAACGCACAAGGTTCTGTGGCTCAGGCGAAATTTAACTATCTTTTCAGTCTTAAATTATTGAATTTCTATGCAGGAATTCCACTAAGTTTGTAAAATGTCTATTCAATCATTAGAAAAATATTTACCACCAAATACGCTACAATATTTAAAACATTGGTTTTTAGATTATTATATTCATATTAAAATTACTCGAAACAGGAATTCTAAACTGGGAGATTATAGAAAGCTTCTAGACAATTCCCATGAAATTACGATAAATTCTACACTTCCTCCACAACTTTTTTTCTTTGTTTTGACCCATGAATTGGCTCATTTAATAGCATTTGAAAAGTACGGAAGAAGAATTTCACCACACGGAAATGAGTGGAAAGAAACATTTCGATTAATGCTTCTTGAAAGTATCGACGTGTATGAGGAAGAATTAAGACCAATTATTACCAAATTTTCGAAGTCTCCAAAGGCAAATTTCATGGCTAGCCCCGATTTGGTTAAATATTTTCACATTGAAAAACAAGATGATACCCTTCAATTTATCGAAGAACTTCAAAAAGGAGACTATTTCATCTATCGAAATGAAAAGTATTTTTTAGAAGGTCTGATTAAAAAAAACTATCTTTGTAAGAACCTGGCTACTGGGAGGAAGTATTCTTTCAAGCCTTTGGCTAGGGTAGAAAAATGTAGTTAAACATGTCAAATTCAGATAAATACTGTGTGATAATGGCTGGAGGAATCGGTAGCAGATTCTGGCCGCTGAGCACTCAGAAATTTCCAAAACAATTTCAGGATATTTTAGGAACCGGGCGTACGATGATTCAACAGACGTATGACAGGATCAAAAAAATTATCCCTAATGAGAATATATTTGTCATTACGAATAAAGAGTATGTAGCTCTTTCTCATCAGCAGTTACCGGAAGTTCCGGAAGAAAATATCGTAGGTGAACCTTTGATAAAGAATACAGCTGCATGTAATCTTTATATGGCCAATAAAATTGCTGAGACCAATCCTAATGCAACAATGATTGTCTTACCGGCAGATCATTTAATTTTGAAAGAAGATATTTTCCTTGAAAAAGTGGAAGTAGCTTTTGATCTTGCTTCTAAGCATGATTATCTAGTGACGTTGGGAATTACACCAACAAGACCCGATACAGGTTATGGTTACATACAATTTGTAGATAAAAAAGAATCAGAATATTTTAAAGTAAAAACCTTTACAGAAAAACCGATTCTGGAGCTTGCACAAAGCTTTATGGAAAGTGGTGATTTCCTTTGGAATGCAGGAATTTTTATCTGGAATGTTAAAACGATTCATCATGCTTTTGAAATGTATCTTCCAGAGATGACGCAACATTTTATGGCTTGTGAATACAATGCAGACAGTGAAAAAAGCTGTATTGAAATTATTTATCCGAAAGTTCAGAAAATTTCTATTGATAACGGAATTTTAGAAAAAGCTAAAAACGTTTATGTAATTCCGACACACC
>Ga0302167_10001206_pt1 | contig 11423 bp, 11 predicted proteins | sample I_Fen_N1_1_FD_193496 | JGI IMG/M metagenome (GOLD analysis project Ga0302167, IMG submission 193496) | Peat permafrost microbial communities from Stordalen Mire near Abisko, Sweden - I_Fen_N1_1 | ecosystem: Environmental > Terrestrial > Soil > Wetlands > Permafrost | place: Sweden: Abisko...
CGAATTGCCCAACCAGCTGAACACGTAGTCAATGGCACTTACATCCTCGTTGGCTATGCGCTGCGATACCGATTTGGAGAAAGGCGTAAGCACCACAATAGGAATATCGGGAAATTGCAGCTTTACACTTTTAGCCCATTCAAAGGGATTGATGCTGTCGCCGCTGGGCATGGAGATAATCAGTTCAAACTTGCGCTCGGCCAGTAAAGCATTGGCTTCTTCGGCAGTCGACACCAACGTAAAACGTGGCGGATAGCGCAGGTTGAGCGACGTGTATTCATTGAAAATCTGTTCGTCGATGCGTCCGTCTTCCTCCAGTACAAAGGCATCGTACTTACTGGCATACAGCAGCACATTGTAGATGCGGTGCGTCATCAGATTAGCAAAAGACGTATCTTTGAAATACAGTTTTTTAATGCTGGGTGAGTTCATTGGATTGGCAGTTAGAAGATTCACTATAACGAAATGCGACATAGCAAAAGTAATAAAAGGATTTAATCTATAGCCGTAAAACGAATAAATATTTAACCGCAATGCATTCCCTCCCACCAAACACGCAGAACAAGCCCCAGAAGTATCTCTAATAAATTAACTAAACACAACTGTTATTAATTTTAAAAAAAACTTATACCTTTGGATTTTGAAAAATAAAAAAACTCTGCAAATAAAATGAAAAAGCAATTCGTGCCAAAACAGAGTTAAGAAAAAAAACGATAAATGGAGTTGTCACGGGTAGCAGAATCGCGCCAGCTAGGAGGTGGCATCGCTTTTGGCGGAAAATAAATTTCCCCAACAACTTTGACTGCGTTGTCGGGGAAATTGTCATCAAGAAAATATAGTGTTATTAGGAGTGCGAGTTATGCATTTGCAGCGGCTTAAGTGCTTTCTTTCGTAGCTTGGCGGTAAATAACCAGCAATGCAGCTTTGTGTTTAGCATAAAACTCGGGCCTAGCCTCTGAGCTTAGCGGGAGAGAATGGGGAGTTTATTCACTCTCAGTTCTTTCTTTTGTTTATTTCAACACTCTCATAAACGTAAGTTTTTTGGGAACATCCATTGGCTGGTTTTCTTGAATTCCATGACTTCTTTTCCATAATTTAGTATTCAGCTCTTCATGAGATGTCATTTCATCATATTCCCATTGAAAACTATTATTATCGTCTGATATTGTTAAATCAATATAAGATTCAGAACTTCGATCTAAATCGTTATAGATGGCAAAAGCTCTTGATAATTTATAGTTTTCTGCAGGACTATCTGATGATTTTATATAAATATATAATTGGGGTTTACTCCGATTTCTTTTTATATGTCGAATTACTTTGCCGTTTTTCATGTACGTAATATCGCCAAATAAATATGTGCCTGTTACTCCATGTTGAATTATTGTGTCAAGTGTAAAGGTTATTTTATAACTCATATTACCTTCTGTAGCCAGCCAGGTACCTGCAAAGCGAGTGCTTTGAGCATTAACTAATTCTATAAAAGAAATTAGCGTTAAAGCTAAAAATATTATTCGTTTCATATTGCTATTTAATGAATTCTTTGCCTTCTTTACTGTTAACTTTGAAGGAAACTGTTTTGCTTCTTGATAATTATTCATGTATAATAATTATTTTCAGTCATTAATCAACACAAAAATAACAATAAGTTTCATAATAAATAAAATTGATATAATTTCTCCCCCGGCTGGCGCGGATTTGTAATCCGTGCCAAGACAGGAGAAAGATAAAGGAGAACAATTTGTAATAATATGGAGTTTATTCACTCTCAGTTCTTTCTTTTGTTTATTTCAATACTCTGATAAACGTAAGTTTTTTGGGAACATCCATTGGCTGGTTTTCTTGAATTCCATGATTTCTTTTCCATAATTTAGTATTCAGCTCTTCATGAGAAACCATCTCATTATATTCCCATTGAAAACTATTATTATTGTCTGATATTGTTAAATCAATATACGATTCAGAATTTCGATCTAAATCATTATAAGTGGCAAGAACTTTCGATATTTTAGGATTTTTCTCAGGCCTGATATTCGATTCAATATATATAAATAATCTGGCTTTATTTTTATCTGTTTTTATTTCTCTAATTATTTTGCCGTTTTTTATGTACGTAATATCCCCCAATAAATATGTGGCTGTTATTTCATCTTGAATTATTGTGTCAAGTCTAAAGGTTATTTTATAACTCATATTACCTTCTGTGGCCAGCCAAGTACCTGCAAAGCGGGTGCTTTGAGCATTAACTAATTCTATAAAAGACATTAGTATTAAAATTGAAAATGTTATTCGTTTCATATTGGTATTTAATGAATTCTTTGCTTCTTTTAGTATTATCTTGTAAGAAGACTGCTTTACATTCTGATAATCATTCATGTATAAAGAGTTTTTTTGTTATTAATCGACACAAAACTAACAATGAATTTTATAATAAACAAATAAAATTGATATAATTAATGTGTTTTTAACTAAAATGTATTGATTTGTGTTTACTCTTCGATGAGTTGGGTATCGTCTTTCTGATTTTCGAGCATCGCTCTTAGTTGAGAGTAGTTTGTCTGCCGTTGCTCAGCATAGCTTCCCGCTATGTCAAACAGCCCAAGCTGCATTATTTACGCTACGGAAATCTTTGAAAGTGACTCGCTACCACTAATTAATGATTCAGACTCTCTTCGGAGTGTCTCGCTACCTCTCTGGAGTAACTCTGACCCTCTTTGTAGTGGAGTGGGTCGAGTGGGTCGAAGCCTCTCTGAAAGGATGGAGAAGGACTTAACTATGATTTGAAATTCCTGGGCTTTATTTGCCAAACGTTATATAATTCAAGTTCTGCTACTTATATTACAAGATATACACTATATTTGCAGCGGATATCCTGTGCTGATATCAGCCGGATTATGATAAACCTGTTTACATATATCCATAAGCTATGAAATCCACTCACGTCATATTAATCATTGTCTTGCTTAGTGCATTCGGTTGCTCAGATAATTACAACAGCAATAATGACAGTAAAATCAAACCCGAAGCCTCATTCAGCTTTAGGGGCAATGCAAGTGCCACGCTTAAAATGGCTACTACCGACACCTGCACCCTGTTCAATACATCGGTCAATGCCGACTCGTCCACCTGGACGTTGGGCGACGGACGAACATTGAAAACCCGACAAATAGTGCTCTCCTACTCCAAAGCCGGAACATACACCCTGAAACTAAAAGTCCGCAAATTTGATGGACAAACTGCCGAAATATCCAAAACTGTGGTGGTGGTCAACCGCATTTTGAAGAAAATAATTATAGACAAGGTTCAGTGGGACACCACCATCGTGAGTCAGGGATGGCCAACGACCAACAAGGTAGATATTTATTTCCAGATACAACTCTATACCGACAACACCATGAAACCGAAAGGCATATATCCAAATTGTCCGGTACTGTACATCTCCCCTGTTTTCAAAAACATTGTCAGCAACTATTTTCCACCCACCTATGCGCCTATCGAAATAACCCTCAAAGACAAATTTGTGCTCGAAAAATCTCTACTCTCAAAAGCTCCCGGCACCTCGGGCCTCAACAATCTGTACATATTAAGTGTAATGGGTGTGGATGCTGCCGGTAAAACCTATTGCCTTGTCAACAATGTGTGGTATAACCTGGATTTGGACTTACAAGATGACTGGGCAGGCAACAAGTTTAGCGCCACTGCAAATTTCCTGACATCGTTTAAACTTATCTGCGCCTACGAATAGTTTCCCGCCAACCCATCCTTCTTTTTTCTGATTTCGTTGAGATAATATGCCAACTGTAGTGCCTCGCCACAAGGTCGGGCAGCAAGTATTAGTGCATCCACATCTTGCCTGTCAAACAAAAATCAGATGTCTTTGTTATAATTATTATTCAAAAAAAACTCCTGAAGTATTTGAATACATTTCCTGTAAAAGAAATCATGTATAACAAACCAATCTTAAACAAATCATTATGGCTAGTACAAGTACTTATCTCAACTTCCAGGGCAATACCGAGGAAGTTTTCAATTTTTATAAATCAGTTTTCGGAGGTGAATTCAGTGGAGGCGGTATAGCCCGTTTTGGCGATTTTCCAGCGCCCGAAGGCGCTCCTTCGATATCAGAATCAGATAAAAAACTGATTATGCACATACAATTACCAATACTGGGTGGACACATTCTGATGGGATCTGATGCTCCCGAATCGTTAGGATACAAAATAAACCCCGGAGACAATGTGCGTATCCTGCTCGATCCGGACACGAGAGAGGAAACAAAGCGACTGTTTACAGCACTATCCGAAGGTGGAAAAATAACCATGACACTGCATGACACTTTCTGGGGAGCCTATCACGGGCACGCTGTGGATAAATATGGTATACAATGGATGTTTAACTTCACCGCTAAATAACACTAAAGCATGAGTTCATTCAAATCTATAACCATCAGAGCCACCATCAAAGCTTCGCGCGATGTGGTGTGGAAATACCTTACGGAACCTGCACATGTGGTCCACTGGAACCATGCATCGGACGACTGGCATACTACCAGCGCAGAAAACGACTTACAGATTGGTGGAAAGTTCAACTACAGAATGGAAGCCAAAGATGGCAGTTTCGGCTTCGATTTTGAAGGCGTTTATGAGCAAATCATCAAAGAGCAACTGATTAGATACTCACTGGCCGATAACCGAAAAGTAAGTATCGAGCTCAGCGGACTGGGCGACGTTACTGTTCTGACCGAGATATTTGATGCAGAAAACGAGAATCCGTTGGAAATGCAGCAAACCGGTTGGCAGGCTATACTGAACAATTTAAAACAATACACAGAAAAAAATAAATCCTGACAAATATGACAAATCAAATTACACCATGTCTTTGGTTCGACAATCAGGCGGGAGAAGCAGCCACTTTTTACACCTCCATATTCCGGAACTCCGAAATTGAAACCACCAGCTACTACGGTAAAGAAGGAGTTGAATTTCACGGACAACCGGAAGGTACTGTATTAACAGTGGTTTTTCGGATTAACGGGCAACAGTTTACGGCACTCAATGGCGGTCCGTTATTCAGGTTCAACGAAGCCATTTCGTTTCAGGTTTTCTGCGACACACAGGAAGAAATTGACCATTACTGGGAAAAACTGACCGAAGGTGGCGAGGAAGGACATTGCGGTTGGTTGAAAGATAAGTATGGGGTATCCTGGCAAATAGTGCCATCTATACTTTCAAACCTGATGACAAATCCTGAAAAAGCAGGCAAAGTAACCAATGCATTTATGCAAATGAAAAAGTTCGATATCGAGAAATTGCTAAATGCCTAACAAAGAAGTACCAATAAAACAGTCTATCATACTATCACTCGGGTTGCCCTGCAGCAACCCGAGTTTTATTTACAAAATTTCACACACATACTGATTCTTTTATAACTTCTCCATAATTAGTTCAGGTTCACAATGTGTAACTTTGCATTCGAAAAAAAACTATCAACATCCCCGTTAAGCTCTGCGGTTAACTGACATAAACAAAATAATGCACAAAAAACAAACAGAACAGATACCCGGAAGAAAGACCGCAAAACCTAATATATTCGGAGTACTGAAGCCGTATAAATTAATGATCTCTGCCTTAATCGGTTTTGCGCTGTTAAGCAATGCGGTAAATCTTATTATTCCCAAACTGATTTCGAACGGTATTGATGAATTCACCGGCGGAGTGTTTTCATATCAAAAGCTCATAGTAGAATTTCTGATAGCAGCCCTGATAATTTTTATTTTCACCCTGCTACAAGGCATTTTGCAAACGTACGCATCCGAAAGAGTAGCGCGCGACCTGCGAACCCGACTGACCGACAAAATATCCCGTCAGAGTTATGACTTTATCCAACAGTCAAACCCCTCAAAGCTGCTCACCAATCTGACATCCGACATCGACTCCATCAAAATGTTTGTGTCGATGGCCATTGTGCAGCTTGCTTCATCCATCTTTATCATCATCGGTGCCAGCATCCTGCTCATTAGCATCAATTGGGAACTGGCGTTGTGCGTACTTATCATTATTCCGATTATTATCAGTGCCTTTGTAATCGTTTTTCGCCGGTTGCAGACCTTATTCAAAAAGAGCAGAGAGGTAGTAGACTGGCTCAACAAGGTAATAAACGAAAGCATTCTGGGTGCAGCATTAGTACGTGTACTTAATTCCCAAATGTTGGAATACAACAAATTTATGAATGCCAGCACTCAGGCCCGTAACCTCGGGTTATCCATTCTCAGCCTGTTCGCCACACTCATACCTATAGTGGTTTTCGTGGCCAATATGGCTTCGCTCATTATTCTGGCTCTGGGTGGACATTATGTGATAAGCGGTGCCATGTCGTTGGGCGATTTTGCCGCATTCAGTTCCTACCTCACCATTCTTATTTTTCCTATCATGATTATCGGTTTTATAAGCAATTTTGTTGCTCAGGCTTCGGTGTCGTATGGAAGAATCTGTGCCGTGCTCGATGCCGTAGAAACCCGTGATATCGGAACTGTCAATACACCGCTGAAAGGAAACATTGAGATGCAGAATGTCTCAGTGGTTTATGGTGACAAACCTGCACTGAAAAACGTATCGTTCAGCATACAGCCCGGAACCAAAACAGCGGTGATAGGACCAACTGCAGCAGGCAAAACTCAGCTGTTATATCTGCTCACCGGACTTATAAAACCGGCTAAAGGCTCCATTTTGTTCGATGGCATCAACATTGATGATTACGATAAAGAAACATTTCAGCATCAAATCGGATTTGTGTTTCAGGACAGCATCATGTTCAACATGAGCTTACGCGAAAACATAGCTTTCAACGAGAAAGTAACCGACGAATTGATGGAAAAAGCCATTGAAACTGCCGAACTGAATGACTTTGTCGACACACTGCCACAAGGGTTGGAAACCATTGTAAGCGAACGTGGCACCAGTCTTTCGGGTGGTCAAAAACAACGAATTATGCTGGCCCGTGCGTTGGCATTAAATCCTAAAATTCTATTGCTCGACGATTTTACAGCCAGAGTAGATACACAAACCGAAGAAAAAATTCTGCACAATGTAACGCGCAATTACCCCGACCTAACACTGCTTTCTGTAACACAAAAAATAGCTTCGGTAATCAATTACGGACAAATTATTCTGCTCGAAGAAGGCGATATTCTGGCACGCGGAACACACGAAGAACTGATGATTTCCAGTCCGGAATATGTTCAGATTTTTAATTCTCAACGTAGCACCAACCATCTGACTATTGACAATTAATACTGCAAGAATGAACTACAATCTCAATATAAAAAAAGGATTTCTGCCCAACGAAAAAGTAAGCACCGCTACTACCCTAAAAAGGTTGATGTCGCTCATAGGCATAGAGCGCAAAAACCTCTATATTGCCATGGCTTTTATATTTATCAATTCAGGACTAAGCCTTATCGGACCATACCTTATGGGACATGCCGTGGATAGTTTCGTAGTGACCAAACAATATGATGGAGTTATAAAATACTCAATTATACTATTCGGAGTATTTTGTATAGCATTGGTGAGCGGTTACACACAGGCACAATTGATGGGAAGAGTAGGTCAGCGGATGTTGTACAATCTGCGAAATACCATTTTCGGCAAATTGCAGGAACTTCCTATCGACTTCTTCAACCAAAATAAAGCAGGCGATCTTATATCGAGGGTAAACAACGATACGGACAAAATCAATCAGTTCTTTTCTCAGTCGCTGGTGCAGTTTATGAGTAGCATTTTCACCATGTTGGGAGCCGGTATATTTCTGCTTTCGATAAATATAGAACTGGGTCTGGCTGCATTGGCTCCTGCCATTGCATTGCTCGTTATCACTCGTAGTATATCTCCGTGGGTAAAAAACAGAAATGCCAAAAACATGAAAAGTACCGGTAGTTTAAGCTCCGAAATTCAGGAAAGTCTGAATAATTTCAAAGTCATTGTAGCATTCAACCGTCGGGATTATTTCCGTAAACGGTTCGACGAAGTAAATAAGGAGAACTATCAAACAGCTGTAAAAGCTGGCATTGCCAACAACATCTTCACACCCGTGTATGGTTTTTCATCCAACGTAGGACAAATGGTGGTGCTTGCATTTGGTATTTATCTCATTGCCCACGGACAATTTTCTGTCGGGTTATTAATCAGCTTCCTGGCTTATATCAATCAGTTTTACAACCCACTGCGTCAAATAGCCGCTCTTTGGGCTAACTTTCAGGTGGCACTGGCAGGCTGGGATCGTATTTCGCAGATTCTGCAAATGGAAAACAACCTTACTGTTCAGGAAAGTAATGTCAAAGAAGAAAGTTGTTGCTTACTGTCTTTCCGAGATGTTTCATTCAGCTACATTCCCGGAAATGATATCCTGAAAAATGTTAGCTTCGATTTGGAACGTGGAAAAACTTACGCCTTTGTAGGACCTACCGGAGGTGGTAAAACCACTACCGCATCGCTTATGGCTAGGCTGTATGACCCGACTGCCGGACAAATCATACTCAACGGTGCGGATATCCGCTCGCTGGATGCAAGCACCCGAACTGCTAAGATAGGCTTTATTCTGCAGGAACCTTTCCTGTTTACCGGAACCCTGCGCGATAATATTCTGTACGGAAATCAGTGCTTTATCGGACTAAGCAACGATGAACTGATGGACGAGCTGAAAGAAGTCGGACTGGAAGGCTTACTCGAACGTTTTGATGGAGGTTTGGATGCAGAAATCAAGTCATCGGGCGATGGAATAAGTCTGGGACAAAAGCAATTAATTGCTTTCATTCGTGCCGTTCTGCGCCGGCCTGATTTACTCATCCTCGATGAAGCAACAGCCAATATCGATACTGTAACAGAACAATTACTCGACGAGATTCTGAAAAAGCTACCTAAAACAACAACACGGATTATCATTGCACACCGGCTGAATACAATAGAAAGCGCCGACGAAATTTTCTTTATCAATGCTGGCGCTGTCACTAAAGCCGGATCGATGGAAGAAGCCGTTAACCTGCTAATGAAAGATAAACGCGAAAGCTAAGAAAGTAACAATAAAACCGCATGAAACAAATATTGGTAATCGCAGCCATCAGCGGCATGCTGGCAGTAGTGCTCGGAGCTTTCGGAGCTCATATTCTCAAAAAAATGATAACACCCGATATGCTCGAGGTTTATAAAACCGGCGTTCAGTATCATTTCTATCACACTTTCGCATTGCTGGCTACAGGAATACTGCTGCATTTGAAACCGTCAAAATCGCTCAAAACCGCTGCATACTTATTTATGGCAGGAATAGTTTTATTCTCCGGATCGTTATACGCTCTTGCCATCACCGACATCAAAGTGTTGGGTATCATTACTCCCTTTGGCGGTGTGGCCTGGCTCATAGCCTGGTTATTATTAGCCATTCATTTCGGTAAATATACCCGTACAGAATGATGTAAAATCTCCTTACTACTGCGTAAAAAAGAAACAAGCCATGATGAACTCAAATATTCATCATGTCTTGTTTTGTAATGTTGGTCTTTTATTGCTGGCGCGCTACCTCGCCGTGGTGAATTAAATCCAGTCCTACAGTTTGCTCTATATTAGAAACACGAACAGGAATAAATTTATTGATGGTTTTAAACAACAAAACCGTAAATATAAAAGCATAGCTGATGGCAAACAAAATAGCCACACACTCTTTCAGCAACAACATACCGTTACCGCCAAAGAATATACCATTAGGAACGGCTGCATTGATAGCACTATTTGCAAAGAAACCCAGGCAAATGGTTCCTATAACTCCACCCATTCCATGTACTCCCCATACATCCAGCGCATCGTCCCAGCCTTTGTGTTCTTTAAACTTAACAGCCAGAAAACAGCCCGCAGCCGCAATGATACCGATAATGGCCGCAGAATAAATATCAACGTATCCGGCTGCCGGAGTAATGGTAGCCAGTCCGGCAACAGCACCTGTCATCAAACCAATAAATGTTGGTTTTTTCTTCCCTGTATTCCATTCTATCAGCAACCAGGTAATGGCTGCAAATGAAGCAGCAGTATCCGTGTTGAGAAAGGCCGAAATTGTAACTGAATTTACCGCCAGCTCACTTCCGGCATTAAATCCGTACCAACCGAACCAGAGCAATGCCGTACCAATGGCAACCAGTGGAATGTTATTCGGATCGGTTTTCTCTTGACGGCGCCCTACAAAGTAAACCGACGCCAGTGCAGCAAACCCGGCCGTGGCATGTACCGTGATACCACCTGCAAAATCGAATACGCCCCATTCAGCAAGCAAACCACCGCCCCATACCATGTGAACAAACGGGTAATACACAAAAATTTGCCACAACACGAGGAAAAAAATGTAGGATTTAAATGAAACCCGATTGATGAATGCACCGGTTATCAGAGCCGGAGTAATAATCGCAAACATCATTTGATAAGCAATAAAAATGTACTCAGGAAAACGCTTATCGGGCGAATAAAGAGTAGATGGCGTAATTCCGTGATAAAATGCTTTATCCAGATTACCCAAAATTCCAAAAAAGTCGGTGCCTGAATGTAAGTTGCCACTAAAGCAAACAGAATATCCAAATGCGAACCAAAGAACAGTGCTTATTCCCATCGAAACAAAGCTCTGCATCATAATACTTAAAATGTTTTTTTTACAGCCTAAACCTCCGTAAAAGAAAGCTAATCCCGGCGTCATAAGCATGACGAGGCTGGTGGCCAAGATCATAAACGTGGTCAATCCTACATCTAACATAATGGTGTTTTTTAGTTTGGCGCAAAACTACATAAATATGTCCATATTTCCTACCTAAATGTAGGAAATAATGTTTTTCTAGTTCAAATTGTCATAAACTACTGATTCTTATTATCAAAAGGATATGTTTTTAGATGTAAGACTGTTTAGTTTTTGTATATTAATGTAATAAAATTGAATATCTATAATTTTATGCCTAAAATAATACGGCTTTGAATTAAAAAACTCAAAGCCGTGCTTTAATAATACCATACGTTAATCATAAATAGTATTCTCAAAACAAACAAGTTGTCAAAACGAATCTGTTTTACCAATTGAATGACGAATTTTCCCATTCAATAGCATTGTCAATCAAAGAATTATTTGTACCTTTGCCCCGCTTTAATAAAAAACTAAGTATTAATTACTAAAAAGCTAACAAACAGTATGTTAAATCATTATGAAACCGTTTTCATTTTAACTCCCGTTTTGTCTGATGTACAGATGAAGGAAGCGGTAGAAAAATTCAAAGCCATTTTGACAGAAAATGGCGCGACTATTACCAATGAGGAAAATTGGGGATTACGCAAATTGCAATATCCTATCCAAAAGAAATCTACTGGTTTTTATTCGTTGCTTCAATTTGATGCAGAACCTAC
>Ga0302167_10001207_pt1 | contig 11421 bp, 20 predicted proteins | sample I_Fen_N1_1_FD_193496 | JGI IMG/M metagenome (GOLD analysis project Ga0302167, IMG submission 193496) | Peat permafrost microbial communities from Stordalen Mire near Abisko, Sweden - I_Fen_N1_1 | ecosystem: Environmental > Terrestrial > Soil > Wetlands > Permafrost | place: Sweden: Abisko...
GAGATATTGGCGAGAGGGGAAGCTTTTGGCTTTGCTAGCGTATCGGTTGTGTTGGGAGTTAAATGGTTAGGCTACTATTCTGTAGCCTAGCCAATATGTATTCAGGACTAGAAGACCATTCCAGATTCGCTTGCGCTTTTTAGTTTGCTTTTATTAGGGTTCTTTTCAAATTGATCTACTTTTTTGTAAATCATGCGATTTTTTTCGTTGCTTTCATTTGCATATGTGAAAACTTCAAGGGTGTTGCTATCAAGAGCTTTAATGTGCATTGCTGATTTGCTTTCGTCATCCCAGAATTCAACATAGCCAACTCGCTCGCTTTCTCGTGCGTAAAGCTCGTATGGCATGGTCCGAATTTGTTCTTTGTCGTACTTGTATTTATTCATTCCAAAGTACAAGCCGTTAACTGCGCGGTCGCTTGTTGCAGTTGGGACTGGATTTGGGATTGCAGTGATTGTGAAACCAGTACCAAATTCAGCAACCCACTTATAACCGCTTATTATTTTATCGAGCGCTTTGATCTGAGCGCCATAGTCTCTGCTTGTTCTATCCTGAGGCAGCTTCTCATACTGAAAATCCAGTTTGGCGAAAGCAACACTCGAAACGCCGAGCAGGCAGCTGAGAGCCACAGCAAACTTTAACTTCATTCCATTTTTCCCTGTTGAAAGCGGCTGCATCAGAGCGATAGCCAATCGCCATTCTTGCCTAAGAGGTGGCTGTTTTCAATGTCGATACCAGAGCATCTGTAACCACACCATCATGCCGCCACGTGCTGTAGGTCTTGGCGCAGCGCTGCTTGGACGGCCCCGACGATGCGGCGCAGGTACGTGTATTCGTGGTTTTCCTCGACAGCCTTACCATCGAGCGGGTAATGCCATTCATCGCCGAACAGCTCGGTCAGCAGCTTGCTGTGATGCCAGCATTCGTTTGGTGTCTCGATGCTGCTCAAAGCATCGATCTCATGCCAAAGCTCACGGGCTTCACCTTTGCTCAGTTCGCCCAGCTCTCAGTCGTGGCGCGCGGTTTGTTGCCGACGGCGCTGGACGATGCACTTTTTGGCGAAGGCATGCAGCGCGTCACCGCTGAATCGAGTGCTACTGATGCCGCGATCCAGGCAGTTCAGGACGTAATCCCAGCCGCACTTCACAACGAACTCAGCAACGGTACGCGGCCCCATGCCGCCCCAGTAAGCGTTCCAACTCTTGTCCCAGCAGTTAATCGTGATCTTTCCCTGGGCTGTCTGATAGTTCGGATCGGATTCGGTGGGGCAGTCCCGGCGACCCAAGTCCTCCAGGAACACCGTGATCGGGTCGAGCCGTGGCGCGCCGATAATGACCAGCTTCGTGACCGTCGAGCGCTCAACCTTCAACGGCTCAGCGATTACGTTTTGAGTGGTCATGCTGCCTCCTTCGGCGTGTAGGTCAGAGTGCCGCCGAGGATCGCCGCCTTGATTGCTTCGAACTCCCAGCAGTAGTACTGGCTGTCGACGTAGATGCGCAGACCGCGACGATAGTCGTGTTTCTTGCGCTGAATGAAGGCTTCAGCCCCTGCATAGGTCAGGTGAGCATTCACATAGACCCACTCTTCCTGCCAGCCGGTGACGGTGTGATCTTCCATCTCGCCAAGGACGTGCCACTGATCATCCTCACTGGCTTTCATGAACTGGCATTCCGACCAGAGCTGCATGGCCTTGTTCAGTCCGGCCTTTTCATACCGATCACACTGGTCCCAGTACTCTTTCGGACTGAAACATTCGCTCTCGCCGCTGTGGAAATAAACCAGTCGTTGCTCGGTGTAGTCCATGTCCAGACCGCAGACGATGCGGCGTTGCTCCACGATAAAGATGGCCGCGGCGGTGCTGTGATCCCGGACCCGGGGGCCGTTGCAGTCATAGCGCAGGCGCTGAACAAAGTCAGCCCAAGTCGCAGCATTGAGTTCATGACCGGTCGCCAAGCTCGGAAGTGGCTCGGCCGGTTTGTTTTCTGTGGGCATGGGGCGTCCTATGCCGGGTCATGCCCGGGCGGTGGAGGGTGGGGAAAGGGGAGCTGCTGCCACAACTAATTACGTAAATCGCCTTTCGCTTTTTGGAAAAGGGATACGCTTAACAGATACAACGCGGTTTCACGTCATTACCCGCATCCCTTGCCATCCAAGTCCAGCAATCAGCTAATCGAGGTACGTATGGAGTGCTATATCTGCGGAGCAGTCGCTCAGGAATCGGAATTTGCAGATGGTTGTAAATCAGTCGAGTGCACGGATTGCGGTTGGTACGACGTCAGCGGAACTGTGCTTGCGATGAGAACCTACAAACCGAATGGTTTTGATGTAGAGCAGACGCGTCAATGGCTGATCCAGCCGCGACGGGTATATCCAGATAGAAATACCTTCATCGAATCAGGAAACGTGCGCTGGGCACTTTGATTCCGGCTTGGATCCTCGCCGGCTGGCGTGATTCGTTGAAGTGGGGTATTGGTTAAGCGAGATATGGAATCGGGCCTAGGAGGCTCAATGATTGACAAGCATAAAAAAATAATTGGAATTCCAGAGGGCCATAAGCTAGTCCGCAATGACTTTGAATGGTTGGGGCCGGATAGCGAGAAAGATACCGAACTGCACTATTACGAAGAGCTCAATGCTTTAGGCAACCCAGTCAGGAAGTACGAGGTTTCTGTGGTTACATCAATGCGTCCTCCATACGGAACCAAAACGCACATCTCTGTAGCTGGCTGACCAAATGGTGTCGGACGACTTATCACGCCTTCAGGTTGGTGTTCGGGTGAGTAGGTCGGGGTGGGTCAGGCGGCGGGTTCTATGATTTCATCCCCCGGATCCTGCTCAATCACCAGCAGGATCTGCAGCGCTTGCTTATTTCGGATTGAAAGCGACCAGAGTCAATGCGGCAGCATCGCCGATCTTGTCCTGAAGCACTGTCTTGAACTCCTGCGCGATGTCTTCGCGCTGGATCTCTTCACCGACCCCGCAGCAGCCCTTTTCTCCAGACTGTTTTTTCGAGTGCTTGAATTAGTTCGAGAAAACGTAGTCTTTGGAGGCGCTCGTTGAGGTTTGTGGCAGAGTGCCATTACCTGCTACATTCAAACGGGTGAGCGTGCTGGCATGAACCTACAGGAGTACTTCGCGTGTTCGACACCAAATACCGGGACCAACGCGGCAAGACGCACGGCAGTGAGCAACACGCCGAGCAAGCCAACACTGCCTATGTGCAGGAAGAAAAGCGACTCAATGAAGGCAATCTGTGCCGTGCGGATATTTTCATCGTCCTCGGGCTGCTGATCCTGTCGCTGGGGATCTTCATCGGGATTCCTAAGGCGGTCGCCAGCGACCGGACGATGATGGCGTTCAAAATGTTCCTGCTGCTCATCGGCAGTTGGGGCACCTGGGGCTTGATGGTGTGGAAAATCCCTGTATTCATCCGTTCGCCGCTTTACATCGTGGCGTTCATTGGCGGCCTGTTTTACCTGAGCACCCGCTAGGAGCTGTACGAAATGCATCCGAGCTCGCCCATGCTGCGTTGAAAGCGGGCTCGGAATGCTCATTGACCACCCGTCAACTCCGCGTCCTCGCCCGCTTGGCTGATGTCGCGGCCTGTGGTGCCGGATCCCTTGCCCTCCGTGACCGGATGCGACAGAGGGTGGTGGCTATTTGGAATTACTCGAGTTTTTGAGTAAGGTTGCCTCAAATCCCTTACATGCAATGGACAGCAATAATGATGATGGAGCGTTCAATCATTACAAAACAAGAGGCTTACCTTGGCTACGAGATCCTCGTTGCTGCAGAAGGCCCCTTCAGAGCAAAGCCTGACGGCCCGGAAAGTTTGCGGACGTATCACAAAACAAATGTTTCGATTTGGTTGGCCGGACAGATGATCAGAGAGTGGGGCGAATCACCTGCAATGCTCTTTGTTTCGCGCGACGATGCAATTGAGTTTGGCTTTGAAATCGGCCGAATGATCGTCACTCAGCGCTACAAATCATCAGCTTTCAATCCGCTTGCTCGTGTGCGCAAACTCCTTAAGCTGCCGCGACTGCTTTTCAGTAATTAGGATTTTAGGTCGCGACATGTTTGCGAAGCGTGCGGACTCTTCAGGAGGTGCGGCGGCGAGATTGATCAGGAACGTCGACACTGTCTCCTGGCATTCCACGAAGTCGTGGCGCTCGCCCAGTACCTGAAGTGCATCAGCCAGTGCCGCCTTCACGCCGGAGTGAACGAAACGCTTGGGTCAGTTGTGTCGTAGGGGAACGTTTACACACCCTGGCCGATTAAGGCTCAGGAGTTCGCTACGCCCAGTCAAGGATCGCCGGCCCGGCCACAGCTTCAAGTCGGTAACTTCGGCGGGACGGTTTCGGCGCTGTGCCGAGAATATGAAGACCTTCTTGGGGTTAAGCTCAAACGCCGTCGCACGCTGGTCAAGTACCTGGATGTGGTTAACTTTGCTGGTGGCAACCCAACTGCAAACCCGGCTGAGGAATACCCGGTCGAGACATGGATCATCACGCGCAAGGCCAACGAGACACCAACCGCCATCGAGTTCGAGCTTGGCTCGCCACTCGACCTACAGGGTGTGAAATTACCGCGGCGTCAGGTGGTGGCTGGCACTTGCCTGTGGGCCTATCGCTCTGGTGAGTGTGGTTATGCCGGCGGCCCGGTGGCCGACTATACCGACAACCCAACCAGTGATCCTGCCAAGGATCAGTGCAGCCGTACCTTGCGGGGTTGCAAGAAGCGCTTTGGCGAGAATGGCGAGTTGCCTTTCGGCGGCTTCCCGGGTATTGCCCGCGTTCCGAGACTTTGACCATGAGCAAATTGTTCGAGAAATGCCGGGCTGACGCCGAGGCGCATGCCTTGGCTGAGTACCCGCGAGAGTCATGCGGTCTGGTCGTCAGCGTGCGCGGAAAGCCGTCCTATGTGCCGTGCCGCAATCAGTCGGATGAACCGGATCGCTTCATCTTGCACCCCGAGGATTACGCCGCAGCCGAGGACTTGGGCGATATCGTCGCGGTGGTGCATTCGCACCCTGATGCCGGCCCCGAGCCAAGTCAGCACGATATCGCGAGTCACGCGGCCAGCCGCATGACCTGGTGGATTGTCGGGCTGAAGGATGGTGCTGCAACCTTGCACGAAATGCCGGCCGCCGGCGAAATGCCGCTCGAAGGCCGGGTCTTTGTCCATGGTGTGATCGACTGTTACACCCTGGTCCGCGATTACTACCGCCAGGTGCTCGGCATCATCCTTCCGGACTACCATCGCAAGGATGACTGGTGGCACAGCGGCGATAACCTTTACGTCGACAACTTCGAGCGGGCCGGCTTTGTTCCCGTATCCACTCCAGAGCCGGGCGATTTGATCGTCATGGCTATCGGCAGCCCAACACCGTGCCATGGTGCGATTTGGCTTGAGGGCGACGTCCTGCTGCACCACCTGTATGGGCGCCTGAGTTGCAAGGAAGTCTTCGGCCGCGCCTACCGCGAGTGCACGACCCACATCATGCGGTACAAGGGCGTACAGCCATACATTTGATGCGGCAATGCCGCGGGGAAGCACTACATGAGAGAGATTATCGGACTAAAAGCAAGGCCGTCGAACCCATTGCCACCCGCAGCTTACCTTGGACCAGTTATTTGCTTTTCTGAAAGTCAGCCAGCACGTCTGCTACGTTTCCGAAAAAACGCTCAATCTCTTCTACGACAAGCGGCTGCATTTTTAAAACATGATCGGCATCAGCTTCCGTAGCTCCAGGCGCAAGCTTCCAGTTAAATTTCACAGTGTTGATAATCCCGTTTTTAACAGGCGCGATGAGTTGTGGTTGTTGGCTGTACATATTCGCGTACACGTCTTGTAGCAGTAGATTCAGAGCATCGATTTGCGCCTGTAATCTGTACTTTGATTGATCGCTCAAGCTGACCTCCTAGGCCTTCAATTTGCGCCGAAATTGGCGCATCCCCAGTCCTTGGGCTTGCAGGCAAAGGACTGGGAAATCCGTTGCGTGGAGGCCAGACGCTACTACTGAATGTCGGGATGGCGATACTGGATATTCGTACAGCTTGGTGGCTCGATGGCATGATGCTAAATTGATGGCTCACATTGTTTGTTGCTATGGAAGGTTCGCTTATGAGTTCAGGTAAACAGTGGTTCACCGCGAAATATCGTCACCAAAAACCGGGGTCGCAAAGTGCAACTTCGGGATCAAAACCATTTTTTGTCTTCACTCATCAAGACGCTATTGATCTATGCAGTGCGGAGCTAAAAGCTAAGTATCCTGGATACATCATCACTGTTACTCGTGGCTGAACGCCGACGTTATTTCAGTTAAAAGCCCAGCCCTTTGCTGGGCTTTTTCGTTTCTGTGTACTCGAAGAAGTGGAGAGATACTCCGTCGGGAGTTTTTACGAGGTTTCGGTCTCTCGACTCTCTGCCTGAGCAGGCTTCGGGTCGAAAATCTCAAGGAGCATCCGGTTATGCTGGTCTCGGGTCGCCCGATAGAACATGCACCGATCCAGTAGTATCCTCTTCATGCTTCGCTCTGAGGCAAGATGATTTGGTTTGACTGAGATATTTTCGATTTCCCCGGTTCGGGTGTCGGTCACTTCCAAGTGGTAAAGGCTAATCAAACCATTTTCGCGTTTGGTGTGGCCTAGGCATTTGAAGGTGAGGGTACATACGGACATGCTCGTCTCCATTGGCTACTGCTTACCGATTAGGTCGGCAAATGCCCAAAGCAATGTACCTAAGGATGCGATCAGAAATTGGTGCCATTTGATCCTTGCTGAAAGGACTTTTTGAAATTTGTCGCTTGCGTCCTTTACTCGTCTTCGCAACTCTTTCTCACTGATCTCGGCAATTTTTTCTTCGTTGGTCGCGGAATCTGCACCGTAGACATGCGGTAATCGGTTTATCTGCATAAGCACGACTGGTGCCATTACCGACTCGACAAGTTTCATGATCCTGTTTACGTATTTTTCTGGAAGACCGGTAATCTCACATGCCATGGCGAGAAGGATTAAAACCGCGCCAGACCTAGCAAGTATTAACCAGTCGGAATACTTGATGCTTAGCACGACGCCGATTGAGACCACGGCTGTCACAAGTAGGTAGACAGTTACCACATAATTTGTAGGTATCTTGAATGCCTTCCGTGCCACTTCATCGAGGGACTCCTTGCTTGCTTGCAATCTTCGCATCCTTAATTGTGGAGGGGCGTTACTGGGATTCGTACAGGCGAGAAATGGCCCGGATGAGGGCTGTCTGGGGTTACTTGAAGTTGCGCTCATAGATCAGTTCGTAGCACCGTCGCGCGACACTCATGAAGAACAGGCCGCTCAAGGCCAAGCCACCCAAGAAGGCAAAAGCCAAAATTGCCTTTAGCGGTAGGCCGTGATCGCGAGAAAGGATTAACAGATCAGGTGTCGTTGTACCGACAACCCACAAGTAAAAGCTACCGACCAGAAAGCTCGGGGCTCCGATGAACGCGAGCACCCAGTCGTTCAGTTCTGCCCAAGTTCTCTTCTTTCGGTTGCGAAACAAGGTTACTGCTTTTTTCAGCATTTTCATTACAGTCTCCAGTCCCCTGGGCGATGAAGGCAAGAGGCTACTATCGCTGGCAGGGGAGACGTTACTGTAAATTCATACAGGTGTGGTAACGTTTTGACCTTCGCAAAGGAGGCAACGATGAGAGTAAAAAGCTGGGAAGGCTGGGAACCGGAATGGCTAAAGTTGAAGGAACATTACGGTAAAGCTCCAGCTGTGCCGGGCGTCTATATTATCTGCGCTGATAGAGCCATCAATCGAGCCGTTGGCATTGATGAACAAGGCATTTTGACGGTAGGTGAGTCGTCAAATTTGAAGCGGCGTCTATCTGCTTTTGTACGCAGTGCAGAAGATGAAAAGGCGGGGCATATGGCGGGGTGGCGATACAGCTATTACTCGTTCAAAAAGGCATTTCCGCTTGATTCTCTTTGGGTCAGTTGGTGTCCAACGGTCGATAAAGCGTCCGCCTATGCGAAGGAGGGCGAGATGCTTGGTCTCTATTTGGCCGAGCACTATGAGTTGCCACCGCTCAACTACAAATTCAACTGGTCCTCGCAAGATCAGTGACACATGGAGTCTCAGAAATGCGGAAAGCTATAACGGCCCTGGCACTGGTTGTGCTAGCGGGGTGCACAACATCGGGTCTAGAGAAAGATCAGCCGGCGTATTCGGGAATGTCTGCAAAGACGCCTCAGCAGTTGGCGCAATGTTTGGGCCCCAAGTGGCAAGCCTACAACTCTTCCACCAGCTCAATCGAAACGGAAACTGGCTACAGGATTGCCGCATCGGCTGACCTGACCGGTGTCGTAGCTTTAGCGGTTATCGATGAGGCCAATACAGGGTCATCAGTTCGCGTATTCCTGCCCATGGATTGGGCTGCAACCAGCGGATGGAAAGACGCCGCGAAAGCCTGCATTTAAGCAACCAAAAACACCAAGCCGCCTTCGGGCGGTTTTTTATTGTCTGGAGAAAAGTATGAGCGCCGTCGATCAAAAGGCTATGACCAAGATTTTGCTATCTGGCAGCTTGGCCAGGGCCTTCGGCCGCGAGCATTTCCGCCTTCTTGAGACCGGCACTACCATAGAGGCTTTCAGTGCGCTGAAGCATACGATCCCCGGGTTCGAGGATTTTATTCGGGACTCTTCGCGCCAAGGCCTTCGGTATGCGATTTTCCGTAATCGCAAAAATGTCGGGGAGGCGGAGTTTGCCATCAGTGGGACAACCGAGATTCGAATTGTTCCAGTCCTTACGGGCAGTAAAAACGGCGGGTTATTTCAGGCTGTCGCAGGTGTTGTCCTGATTGTGGCTGGGGCATTCATCAGCGGCTTGAGCTTTGGCGGGGCTGCGCCGCTTGGTGGACTGATGGTCAAGGTTGGTATCGCCATGGTTATTGGCGGAGCCATCCAGATGCTCACGCCAGTTCCTAAGTCACCCAGCCAGCAAGACCAAGCCAGCACCGAAAACAACCCCAGCTACCTGTTCAACGGCGACTTCAACTCGACGCAGCAGGGCCTCCCTGTGCCTGTGGTTTACGGCGAGATGCTGGTCGGCTCCAGCGTTGTTGCGGTCGGCACATGGGCAGAGGCGATTCCCGCATGAGTGAAGTTATCGTTGGCCGCAAGGGCGGTGGAAAGGGTGGCGGTGATAGCGGCGGTTCTGCGCGCACTCCGGTAGAGGCGCCCGACAGCCTGCGCTCAAGGCAACACGTACGGACGATCCACGCCATATCGGAAGGGGAGATTTACGGCTTTGTCGATGGGTTCCAGAGCATTTACTTTGATGATGTGCCCCTACAGAACCAGGACGGCTCGATTAATTTTCCCGGATTCGGATTTGATTGGCGACCAGGCACGCAGTGGCAGCCCTACATGCCATTCACCAGCCTGGAGGCCGAGCAGTCTGTCGGCGTGGAGCTACACCAATATGTCGCAATCGAGCGCGCCATCACTGACACCGATGTCGATGCCGTGCGCATTACCGTCAGCACACCGCAGCTGTCGGAACAGAATTTAACCAATGGTGATACGACCGGCTCCACTGCGAGCTTCCGGGTCGAAGGAAAACTCGGCACTGGCGGTTGGTATCAGCTGTGCGGTGACCTGACGATCACCGGCAAGACCATGAGTCGCACCCAGTTCTCGTATTACGTGCGGCTGCCGGTATCTGGTGGGCTACCGCGTTACGTCCGGCTGACCCGGTTGTCGCCCGACTCGGGCAGTTCGGCCATCCAGAATAGGACCTTCTTCGATTCGGTGACGCTGCTCTGGGATGAAAGACTTCGCTACCCGAACACGGCGATAGTCGCTCTTTCAATTGACGCTCAGCAGTTTTCTAGTATCCCGCGCATTTCCTTCTTAATCCGTGGCATCAAGGTGCTGGTCCCGAGTAATTACAACCCGATTACCCGAACCTATTCGGGATCATGGAATGGGTCTTTCCAGCGCGCCTGGACCGATAATCCGGCGTGGATCTGGTACGACATGCTCACCAATACCCGCTATGGATTGGGCGGCTTACTGGATTCGACGCTGGTAGACAAATACTCGCTGTACAGCATTGCCCAATATTGCGACGTCTTTGTTCCTGACGGCTATGGCGGCTACGAGCCTCGCTTCACCTGCAACCTGGCGCTGACCACACAGCAGGACGCCTGGAAGCTGGTCAACGACATGGTGTCGGTGTTCCGGGCCATTTGCTTCTGGGCTGGCGGTACGCTGATTGCCGTGCAGGATGCGCCTCGGTCCAGCCGTTACCTGTTCAACAACTCCAACGTGGTCGGAGGTGATTTCAACTATCAGTCGGTTGCCTCGGACCAACGCTACAACGTCGCGGCGGTCACCTGGAACGATCCGCTTCAGCAATACAAGCAGTCCGTCGAGATCGTTGAGCGGCCTGACCTGATCGCCAAATGGAGACGTATCCAGCAAAGCGATGTCGTGGCGGTCGGTTGCACTTCACGCGGGCAGGCGCGCCGCCTGGGGCGCTGGTTGTTGTACGCCGAAAGTGAGGCGGTAACCTTTGCATCGGGCGCCGATGGGGCTATCCCAATGCCCGGCGATATCATTGATGTGGCCGATGCATTTCGGGCAGGCGCTCGCAATAGGCGGTCGGCTTTTATCTGGCAGCACGGCATCAAACCTGCTGCTGGATGCGCCAATCGGTACGGACGGAACTGGCATAGTCGGCGTGGTGATGGCGGATGGATCGTACGCGACCGCTGCCGTGACGGTAGGAGCGGGAGCAACTTCCATCACAGTGTCGCCGCCTTTGGCGTCAGCGCCTCTGGCCAGTGCACCCTGGGCGTTTTCTACAGCATCGCTGGAGACGCAGAAATTCCGTGTCATTGGCATCAGCGAAGGCGACGACGGCACCTATGCGATCAGCGCCGTGGCGTTTGATACCGACAAGTTCAATGAAGTCGAATACGGCACCCCTGACGTCGATAACCCGATCAGCAACGTCAATCTTGGCAAGCCTGACGCCGTTGGGCAGATGACTTTCCTCGAATCGCTGTATGACACCGGCACCGGATTGGCCGCGGCGCGCCTGTCGGTCAGTTGGACTCAGCCGGCCCGAGCCATGCGCTACCAGGTCGAGGTCCTGAAACCCGGCGGAAACTGGGAGTACGTGGCGGAGATCTCGACGCCAACGATCGATTTCGACTCGGCATCCTCTGGTGTGTGGTCTGTGCGAGTGACGCCGAAATCAGTACTCGGGCTTGCCGGGCCTGCAACGATCCAAACCTACAGCGCACAGGCACTTTTGGCGCCGCCGTCGGAGCTGCTTGGCTTGCGGCTGGACGTGATCAACAGCGTGGCCACGCTGGCCTGGGAGCCAGTGCCAGAACTGGACGTGAAGCTCGGTGGCAGCATCAACATT
>Ga0302167_10001209_pt1 | contig 11409 bp, 8 predicted proteins | sample I_Fen_N1_1_FD_193496 | JGI IMG/M metagenome (GOLD analysis project Ga0302167, IMG submission 193496) | Peat permafrost microbial communities from Stordalen Mire near Abisko, Sweden - I_Fen_N1_1 | ecosystem: Environmental > Terrestrial > Soil > Wetlands > Permafrost | place: Sweden: Abisko...
GTTAAGACATTAAATTGTTCTGATGTTAAAATGCCCCTCTTTATTTCAAACATATGTACACTCCTTTGTAATTTAACAATTTATTGTAAATATTATTTTATTATCAATTATTTGTATTATTATATCATTTTTTCATAAAAATATAACCCTGCATTTTACAGAGTTATATTTAGTCACATGAAAGAATTTAATTATATATTTTTTTGATTATGCTATTCTCAATCACCAAATTCTGACTGAAAGTATTCTATATATTTTCTTATTATATTAACTAGACAAAGAAATATCTGAAAGTTCCACTTGCATGGTCTCACTTATATTTCTTATATTACTGTTACAGAACATACTTTCTTTGCCTACCTTTCTTGATGGCAATGAAACAGTAAATTTACTTCCCTCACCAAGTTTACTTTTAACCTTTATAGTACCACCGTGTAATTCTACTAAAGATTTAACTAAACTCAGTCCGATACCTGTACCTTCTGCATTTCTTGATAGCGTTTTCTCCACTTGTTTAAATCTATCAAATATCTTCACTAAATCAGCTTCTTCAATTCCAATCCCTTTATCCTTAACTGATATTTCAACAAATTCATTATTCTCCGTAATAGCTACAAATATTTCATCACCCTTATTGGAAAATTTTATAGCATTTGATATAAGGTTTAATACTATTCTCTCTATCTTTTCTGGATCACAAGCAATAATCTTCTCTTCTGTAGATGTATCAAAAATAATGTTTATACCTTTTATTTCAGTAAAATCAGTAACTGACATTACGATTTCTTCTACAACTTCTACTATATTTCTATTTGATAAGTTCAAATCAAAGAACCCTGCTTCTATTTTTGACAAATCAACTATGTTATTAATAAGTTTAGACAATCTATAAGAATTTTGCTTTATTGATTCAATATATTTTACAATTGAATTCTTCCTTTCATCTAAGGAACCGTTATTACAATACATGTTAAGTAACTGAGCTGTTGCAAACACTACATTAAGCGGTGTTTTTAGCTCATGGGATATATTAGCAAGAAATTCTTCGTGTGATTCTAATAACTTCTCCATTATTATATTAGACTTTACCTCTGAAGTAATATCTATCATTATAACTATTACTTCTTCTAGTTCACCGTCACCACCAAATATTGGTTCAAAAATTATATTCCAATATACCTCATTTCCATTTATGAAAATTCTCTGCCTATTTAAATGCTTAGTTTTCTTTTCTTTTATTACTTCTATAATCTTATGAAAATACTTGCTTGTTTTAAAGTCTGTTAATATTTCCGTAATTACATTTCCTTTTATTTTTATATCTGCTTTAATATCGTGTCTAAATAGTTTTATATTATCAAGAGCTTTTTGGTTTATTTTTAAAACCCTTAAATCCTTGGGTGATATACCAATAACAGGTATTTCAAGATTATCTATAAGTCTACTTAGGAAATCATTTCTGCTTTTTAGAGCCTCTTCTTGCTTGTAATAACTTGTTCTATCTCTAAAAGAAAGCACTCCTAATGAAAAATCTCCTTTTCTATCATAAATAGGTGTCCCAGTTGCATCTACTTGTACCGTTTTCTTAGGAAATTTTATCAACAATTTCATATTTTCAAATTTCTCGCCTCTCATAATTCTACAAGCTGGTATATTTTCATTTTCAATTCTTTCTCCATCAATTCCATAACATTCACATTTCCCATCAGCATCACCTACTTTTTCTAAATATCCATAATTTTCACTAAATATTTTCTTTGCTGATTTATTAACTAATCTATATTTACCCTTACTATCAATTAGTACTATTCCATCAGATAAATTTTCAATTATATTCATTAATTGTAAGCTTTGCTCCTCCAATTGGTTTCTTTGCTCTTCAATTATCTTTTTTTGTTCTTCTATATTTTGATTATTTAAAACTCTTTCTGTAACATCAATACTTGTTAAAAATATATATTTCATACTTCCACCTTCAAATATAGGTGTTACAGTAAAATCCCAATAAGTTGTCCCATTATCATCATCAAATCTAACTTCGTTTGCATATCCCATTTTTTTTGTTTTTAGAACTGTATTCAAAACAACTTCAAGTTCACTTCCTGAATATTGATGTATAATTTCCCTAATAGTTTTGCCTATATTGTCGTTAAATCCATAAAAAGATTGACCATCACAATTTATATCTATCTTGTTTTCTTTAATTAATATTAAATCTGGAGTACTATAAACCCCTACATTTGATTCTATATGCATTAATTTTTCTTTAAATTTAAAATTTGTTTTTTCATATGATTCCTTCATTTTAATATTAGAAAAACATCCCATAATATTTCTCCCCCCATTTTTATTACATAATATATCATGTAACATTTACATATTACCATGTTTTATGCTATTTTTATATTGATTTCGTTATTTATATTGTTACATTTTTTTACTTTTTTTTAACATCATCTTAAATATATTATTTTTACCACTAACAATCCCCATAATTCTCATTTTTATTTCATTTTTTAACCCTGTTCTTCTATATCATTTTGCAAATAGGAATTAACAGCTTTATTTTATTAGTGGTTTTATATTGTTCAATTAGCACTTCAATATAATTTGTGACAATAAAAAGTGAGCCAAGTTTTTCCTCTCATCTCTGTTTTTTCTTTTAACTTTTCATGAGTTTACTATTTCTCCCCCATTTATATGGATGACTTGCCCCGTAATATACGAAGCACATTCTGAAGCCAAAAACACATAAGCACCAGCACATTCAACTGGTTGACCTGCTCTTCCCATAGGTGTATCCGAACCAAATTCTGAAACCTTTTTTTCATCAAAACTTGATGGTATGAGTGGAGTCCAAATTGGACCTGGTGCAATAGCATTTACCCTTATTCCAGTTTTACCTTTTGATAGGGCAGTTGATAAGGATCTTGTAAATGCAACTATAGCTCCTTTAGTCATGGAGTAATCAATTAATGTTTCATTTCCCTTATAGGCAGTAATTGAAGCTGTATTTATTATGCATCCACCTGACTTTAAATATTCCATTGTTGCTCTTGTCATATAAAAAGCACCATATACATTAACTTTAAATGTTTTATCAAATTGTTCATTTTTTAGTTGTTTGATATCAGTACAAACATACTGAACAGCAGCATTATTAACTAATACATCTATTTTCCCATATTCCTTAATAGTTTGTTCTAAAACACTATTACAGAAATTAAAGTCACTAATATCGCCAGTTATAAGTGTACATTTTCTGCCTATAGCATCTATAAGTTTTTTAGTTTCTTCTGCATCTTTATGTTCATTATAATAAACAATTACTATATCAGCACCTTGATTTGCATAAGCTATAGCAACTGCTTTTCCTATTCCACTGTCACCCCCTGTAATTATAGCAACTTTGTTATTTAAAGCATTACCTTTTTTATTGTAAATTGGACTATCATATATTGGAGATGGATTCATTTCATACTCTAATCCTGGTTGCTCATTTTGATGTTGTTTTGGAAAAGATGTTGGAAAATTCATTTTAATTCCTCCTAAACTTCTTATTTCTTTTTTGTAACTTTAGTTTTTCCTATAAAGATAATTTTATTTATTAAAATAAAATTATGTCTTAGGCTTAGCAAAAAAATAATACCCTAATATAGATTCTCTATTTTTAATATGCCTTATAAATATATTTAGGAACAAAAAAACTCCTACTAGAATAATAAGAAATAATATTTCTTATTATTTTAGTAAAAGTTTGTTATCTAATTATATATAGTATTAATCAACACTCTCTATTGCAAGACCTACAAGTCCAGGCCCAGTATTTACTCCAAGTGCAGGACCAATTGTTCCAGCAATTGTGCATTCTACAACATTTGGAAGGTCTTTAATTGATTCATATAAATTTTGAACCTTATCAAATCCATTCCCATCTAAAATCCAGGCTTTATACTTACCTTTTTCTAAGTAAGTTTTAAATATATCGGTTAGCTTTGATACCGATTGCTTTGAACCTCTTACTTTGGCTGCTGTTCTATAAGTTCCATCTTCTGCTACTGTTATAATAGGTTTAAGATTTAACAAATCTCCAATAGTTCCTGCAACTCTACCTATTCTACCACCCTTTTGTAAATATTCCAAGGTATCTATAGTAAAAAATAGATCTATCTTTTCTCTATATGTAGGTAATATTTCAATTATTTCTTTATATGATTTTCCTTCTTTAATTAATTCTGCCGTTTCAAGTACCATTGCACCCTCTGCCATAGTTAAAGTTTTAGAATCAAAAACGAAAGTCTTAATTTCAGGGAAATCTTCGCAAACTAATCGCATAGCATTATATGTACCTGAAAAAGCTGCTGATATAGTTATTATAATTGCATGTGTATACCCTTCAGCAATTGCTTCTTCTAATGTGTTAATCATTTTTTCTATACTAGGTAATGAGGTTTTAGGAATTTCTTCTTTTAAACGTTCATACATCATTTGAGGCGTTATATCTATTCTATCATCATATTCTCTATCAGAATATATAACTTTAAACGGTAATAGTTTAATGTTCTTTTCAGCTAATAGTTCAACACTTATATCTGAAGCACTATCTGTTATTAATGCTATTTTTTCCATTCTTGTTCCTCCTAAATAAAATTATCTTACAATTATTATATCACTATTAGTATGTTTATCAATAATTGTTAATTAGTGTAATACCATTTTAGGCATATGAAAGAAAATAACAATCCCAAAATGCCATGAAATATACTAAAATTTTGACTTGTTATTTTTTTGATTATGCCTTATTTAATTATAACTCCAAGAAGTCTTGCAAGCTCAACAGCTTGAATTGATGAAACTATAGCATCTTTTAATTCTTTTCCTGTTAATGATATTGCAGATATGTCACTATCTGTAAAATCTATTTGTTTAAGTGGTGTATTGGTAAATTCACCACTACTTATATCACATTCTTTAAATCCAACTTTATTAAAATCACATTCTAAAAATGCAGTCCCTTGCATATTACATTCCTCAAAATTTATATTCTTCATTTTAGAATATCCAAAAGTTGAATATCTTCCAAGAACTTCTTTAAAAAGAACATTTTGCAGATTACAACCACTAAAATTAGCTCCAATAAGCTTGCAACTTTTAAATTCTACTCTATGTATACTTCCATCTGAAAAATCTATATTAGATAAATCACAATTTTCAAATACTACATCTAATAAATCTACATTTCTAAAAGAACATTCACTAAATATAACATTCACAAAATGACAGCCATTTATCTCTATTCTTTCTTCATTTATAGAATTTATGCTAGTATTTTGAACTAAAGTATTTGCTAAATATCTTTCATTTATTAATTCACCATTAATCTCTTGATTTTCTTCCAATAAAGTTTCTAATTTAGGACTTAGTATTTTGTTTAATTTTGCCATCTGTAAATTCCCCTTGCTAAGGCATAATCAAAAAAATTACAAGTCAAAATTCTAGTCTATTTCGTGTCATACTTCATCCGCATGTTCACCTAATAGCCTACTATGAGGCAAACATACCTCTTTGTCTGACACGAAATATACATGGCATTTTAGACTTGTTATTTTCTTTCATATGCCTAAATAATTTAATAATATATTAATTAAATTTAATATACTCTCTATTATATCAAATAATTTGTAAACAAGTTAAGATTTAAATTTTTATACTTGAATTAATTTTAGGCATATTGACTTGTTATTTTTTTGATTATGGCTTAGGCATAATCAAAAATAGAGTTTGCCTTAACATTAAAACAAACTCTCTAAATTATTTTATACAACCGTGACTATAAATTTCTTCAACCTTGCCCCAATCAATTATATTCCATATGTTTTTAACATATTCTGCCCGTAAATTTTTATATTTCAAATAATAAGCATGTTCCCAAATATCTATAGTTAGTATTGGAACATATCCAAAACTCAAAGGTGTATCTTGATTTAAAGTACTCATAATCTTTAACTTTCCATGTTTATCTTTAACTAACCACCCATATCCCGAACCAAATTGGTCTATAGCTATTTCACTAACTTGTTCTATTAACATTTCTAAATCTCCAAAAGTTCTAATTATTTCTTTAAACAACTTTCCTTCTGGATGTTTCTTTGGGTGAGGTGACAAAATAGAAAAATATAAATTATGATTAGATACTCCCCCCCCTTGATTTATAACATCTTGTCTAATTTCTTTAGGTATTTTATTTATATTTGAAAGTATTTCTTCTAAGGTTTTTCCTTTAGTAAATTTTTCATATCCCTCTAGAACACTATTTAGTTTATTTACATATCCCTGTAAATGCTTATTATAATGTATGTTTACAGTTTCTTCATCAATATATGGTTCCAGCGCATTGTATGAGTATGGTAATTCAATTTTGTCATACTTCATATCTATCCTCCAAATTATAGTATTTAAAGTTTAGTAGGCCTATCAAAAAAATAACAAGTCAGTATGCTATTTTCTTTCTAGTGCCTTACGCTTCTATAATATGATGAATCATAAATTTTGCTACTAAAATAGTAATTTTCTTTTCAATAAATAAGGAACAATCAAAAAAATAATAGACCAATTTGCTCGTCTATTATTTTCTTTCGTGTGCCTAAAATCTACTTAAGCCGAAATGTTTTGTCCATCCCCAGAAACTACCTCTGTATCACATACATTTCTATTATTTAATAATTCAGCATTCCCACATACTTTTCCCTTATGAGACACTATTACATCATCACAAATAACAGCTGTATCACATACTACTGCCTCATCACATACACGAACATTTCCTGATAATCTTGCATATCCATATATTTGTGAATTTCCTGATAATATTACATTGCCTTTAACAACAGCACTGTCAAAAACAAGTCCATTATCGCATACTCTTGCATAATCTGATAGTTTTGCATTATCATATATACTTGCTTTTCCTGATACAATTACATTATCAGCTATTTCTGCATTATCACTTACTATTGCATCATCACATACTTTAGCTTTTCCTAATATTTTTGCATCCCCTGCTATAACTGCATTTCCAGATACTTCTGCATTATCAAATACTTGTGCATCATCATAAACCCAGCAGTTACCATCTTGTGATAAGTTATTTAACCCTTCGACATATCCCCCAACTTCCCCTGTTTGTACATCACTAAAATTATTAACAGCAATAATTTGATATAATCTTTTTCCTGATGAAGTTCCCTCAATAAAATTTTCACCTAAAATATACTTGCTCATAATACTTCCTCCAAACATATATAATTTTTTTAATTATGCCTTAGTGTACACGCCTTTTTATTCCATAGCTTTTTTCATATATACTTTTATATTCGTGCCAAAATACATATTTTTGTACTTTAAGTACAAATTTTCTTAATTTATTATATCACTGTAATTACAAATATGTATATAAATATATATTTCATTTTTAGGCACACGAAAGAAAATAAAAATAAGACAAGTTTACAAATTGTATGTAATACTTGCCTTCATTCTATAGGCTTTAAAACAAGAAAAAATCTCACCTATCTATTCTATATTTTCAAATAATTTCAATGCATTTAAAATTCCATAACCCCATTCTGTATTAGGATATACATCTCCACTCCTTTGAGTAGTTCCTCTTGCAAGATATGCTTTAATAGTTTGAGAGTGAATATATTGGTCATTATTATTAGTAATTCCCCACTCAAATAACATTGCACAAACACCAGCAACCACTGCAGCAGATACACTTGTTCCATTAACAATAGCAGTTTGATTGTTTGGAGCTACAGTTAATGCATTTACTCCTCCTGCAGCAACATCTATTACATCAATATAATTTGATCTTAATGCCCTCCCTGAATAATTGAGGATGTTATTATTATTTTGATTATATGCAGCTGCCGAAACTGTATACGTAGAACTACCCGGTGTCATTATTGTTCCATAATCATCACTTTGATTAAATCTAGTTCCTCCAACAGTTATTCCTTCTTGGGCTAGCCAAGCATTATATTCCCCATTTAAAATAGAATTAGCAGTAAGCCTAAGTATCCATATTCCTGGTTGTAAATTATAAAGCCTAACCCGTATTAGTTCATCTCCTGTATTTTCTTCTGGCAGAAAGTAATTAACCTTTATTGACGTATTTTCAAATACAAAATTATAGTCAATAATCGAATTAATTATAACTGGAATTATACCAGTGCTTTCTCCTGATGGAGATATTATATTTAAAGTCATTATATTAGGCAAATCAGTCCAAATCTCCGCCCATAAATCAATTTGTTTAGGCGATACCTCAATTTCAATAGTTCCAATACCACCAACTTCAGATATTACACCCGAAGTATGTCCCCCCTTTCCATTTTGATTTCCGGTTCCACAAACCACAACTATACGACCAGTAATTGAAATTGCTTCTATAAATTCATCTAGAATTCCATTCCCTTTATGGTTACCAAAATTACTTCCAAGAGGAAAATATATAACCATTGGTTTACTACTACTCAAGGCATATTCATATAAAAATTGTAAGGAAGAAAATATAGTTGCTATATTAAAAACAGGTATTTCAGTATGAAATCGTATTTGAAACGCATAGTCTTTAAGTAATTTCACAACAATAAAATCACATTCAGGAACTACTCCTTTTAAATTAGGATTTTGTCCAGTAGCCCCAATTATTCCGGCCATATTAGTTCCATGTCCTATTTCATCTTTACTTGGAACAATTTCATATGGAGATTTCCCATCTCTATAGGCTTTTATTGCATTGTCTATTTCATTCCTTGTATATACAGTCCCATATGGAATAGAATTGGATTGATATTCCTTATTTGAAATTATTGTTTGATCCCAAATAACTTCAATTCTTGTTTCACCATTAGGTTTCATAAATTCTTCATTTAAATAATCAATACCTGTATCAATAATTGCAACATCTACCTCTCTTCCTGTCAAGCTTAAAGGTAAGTTTAATTGTAAGAAATTAGCTTTAGATGCTTCAATTGGTGAAATATTCTGAAGAGTATACATTTCTGTTGGTTTAACATATACAATAGATGCGAATTCTGGTTTCTTAATATCAATTTCAATCTCACTACCAGGTACCGCTATTATTGCATATTTTTCATTAATTACTGTAACATAATATTCTGATTCTATAGGAATTTCAGCCTCAATATCTCCTTCATATTGAATCAAGTATTGGTAATAGTTTATATTACTAAAAATGCTTTCTGGAACTGAAAAGTTTTTTTTCATTTAAGTCCTCCCTATCATTTAGGAATTCTTATAAATAATTTATTAATATAATATTCAATGAAATTATTACCTATAATTCTATTTTGCCTATAACTTCTACTAATCACATTGAATGTGCCCAATAAATCAAAATTACCATAACCAATTTCTCTAGTGGGATATTTATAATTAACATTACTTCTGTCCGCTCCATAAATCAAATAACTTCTCATCTTTATTGAATACATAGTTATATCATTTCTTTCGACAATCCCCCACTGTAATAATAGTGCACACGCTCCTGCTACCACTCCAGTTGCTACTGAGCTTCCTGAATCAGTTGTTATGCCGCCTGAAACTTTTGTGGTTATAATATTTACTCCAATAGTAGCTATATCAGGATTAATTAAATTATTACTATTATAACCTTTACCAGACGAAGCTACTAAAGCCTTATCATTTCCATAATAAGCTACTGTAATCACCTTTCTTGCTGTAGATGGGATTGTTAAAGTAATAAATGGATCTGATTCGAGAAATTTTGTACCTTCTGGTAATGTTTTTTCAGGAGGTAGCCAAATATCATATCTGCCATTGGTTAAATATTTTCCAATCAATTGAATTGTCCATATTCCAGGTTTTATATTCATAAATGTAATATTTATAAGTTGATGCCCTGTAAAATATTCAGGATCATAATATTTTACAATCATTTCAGTGCCTAAAAAAACAAATTTAATCTGCAAACTCTTATTTGCTTCTGATTTAATAACATCAGTAGCTTCTCCAGTTGGTGAAACTACTTTTAAATTTGCTCTATTAGGTTTTCTTACCCATATGTTAAAAGAAAAATATTTTATCTGTTTTGGTATTCTTAAATCAACCGTGGACATATCCCCTAAGTTTTTTATATTTCCAGAAGCATGACCTTCTGACGCTCCCTCATTTCCAACACCAGAAATAGATACAATGCCTCTAGTACTGCCAACATTGGTTAAATATTTCGAAATTAAATTATTTCCATCATGACTACCTTCTGTAGCTCCAACACCTATATATATAACCATGGGTTTTTTTACTTTTACTGCAAAGTTTTTCAAATATTCTATAGCTGCTAAAACTTCTGAATTATTGTAAATTGGAATATATTGTACTCCATTTCCTATTAATCTATTTTTGAAATTGAAAGATTCTAGAAGTTTTACAATTACAAAATCACAATCAGGTGCAACCCCTTGAAAATCTTTACTATATCCTCTTGCTCCTATAATTCCAGCAATTCGTGTACCATGTCCTATTTCATCTTTTGAAGGCACAATTTGATATGGATCACCCTTATTTTTATAAGTCTTAATTGCAGTATTGATTTGTTCATTTGAATATGTTTCTCCAATATATAGTGATTGATCAGCGCTACCTTGAATTGTTTGATCCCATATATTAGACACTCTTGATGTATCATCTTCTCTGATAAATTCCTCATTTAGATAATCTATTCCTGTATCTACCATTCCTACTAATACGCCTCTGCCTGTTAGATTTAAATAAGGATTAATTTTTATAGTATTTATATTATCTACATTTGATGGAGAAATATCTTGAAGTACAAACATCCACCTTTGATCAATAAATACAATTGATGGTACATCCTTTAGAAGTCTATCTAAATTTTGTTCAGATGTTGATACAACACCAATTGTATTGTTGATTATATCACCACAAGCATAGGATACCTGATCTATTTCCGCTTTAAAATTGCCTCTATATTGAACCAAATAATCAGGTGAATCTTCATAATATAACTTACACTTCCTTAACTCAGCCACCTTTGACTCCTTGATAGTACTCCTATTAATAATATTTATATTTAAAGTAAATTATTCATAGATATGTTCGGCATATTTAAATAAATACCAAGTCAATATACACATTAAGAAAAAGTAGCTATGTTGCATATAAGAATATTTCGTTGCATATTTGACTTGTTATTTTCTTTCATATGCCTTAAGCATTTATGAATTTCATAATATAAACTTATCAATTACCACTTCTCCATCTTCTTTCATATAAGCTCTTACATTCTTACCTGAAACATCTAATTTTCTAGATCTCTTTCCAAAGCAAAAAACTGTGTTA
>Ga0302167_10001212_pt1 | contig 11399 bp, 7 predicted proteins | sample I_Fen_N1_1_FD_193496 | JGI IMG/M metagenome (GOLD analysis project Ga0302167, IMG submission 193496) | Peat permafrost microbial communities from Stordalen Mire near Abisko, Sweden - I_Fen_N1_1 | ecosystem: Environmental > Terrestrial > Soil > Wetlands > Permafrost | place: Sweden: Abisko...
AGCACAATTTCGCTGTTGGATAATTGAGGAAATGTTTGGGTAAGAAGGCTAATTCGATCTTCACCGACTACTTTTACCTGATCGTTTCGGGTTGGTTTATTTTTGGTTACTTCGTCCAGTATGTTCGAAATAATCATTTGTTCTAATGCTTCTTTTCCCGGTTTGTTCAGATAGGGTTTCAGGCGAAGTGCTTCGCGTTTATAGGCTTGCGAAAGTTCGTTTAGAATGTCCTGACTGTGCAGAAACGTCTCTTTGAATTGAATAAGTATCCAGTTGGGATGATCGGGGAATGTGCAGGCGTTCATGTCGACGCTTGCGATGGTTTTATCAAAGCGACGAAGCAATATTTCTTTGTCGGTGATTGTCTTGTTCTTTTTTATGCTGTCTATCAATTCGTTGGCACGATGATAGTCGATTATCATGTTTTTGATATTCTGCTTGTCGAAGATGAAATCTTCTTGAGTAGAAGCTTTGAAAAAACGAATTGCTTGTTCATTTACCTCAACAATAATCCCGTTTTTATCAATAATCAGCGCACATGTTGGCATCCATTGAAAGATGGATGATAATGATTCCGGTTGATTTTTATTGTTTAGGGAGTCTGAAACCATAAGAGCAATTGTCTGTGTAAATGATTATTCAGCACATTCTTTTGGTAGAAATTAAACGGAGTGCAACGTTCTGTTGCACTCCGTTAAATATATCAAATTCTATTTCTTAGAATCCACGGATAGCTTCGATACCCGGAAGAACTTTACCTTCCATGTATTCCAGCATAGCACCACCACCGGTTGAAACGTAGCTAACTTTGTCAGCCAAATTGTTTTTGTTGATAGCTGCTACTGAGTCACCACCACCAATTAATGAGAATGCTCCGTTAGCAGTTGCGGTTGCTACGGCATGAGCGATAGCAGTTGTTCCTTTAGCGAATTTTTCCATTTCAAATACGCCCATTGGACCATTCCAAAGCACTGTTTTTGAGTTGGCAATTACGTCGCTGAAAGTTGCAATAGTTTCGTCAGCAATATCCAATCCCATCCATCCGGCAGGAGTTTCGTCGGTTTTTGAAATACAAGTAGCTGCGTCAGCTGCAAATTTATCAGCATTTACAGCATCAGTAGGGATGTAAACGTTTACACCTTTTGCTTTTGCTTTGTTCAAAATTTCAAGAGCAAGATCAAGTTTGTCTACTTCGCAAAGTGAGTTACCTATTTCTCCACCCTGAGCTTTGATGAAAGTATACGTCATACCACCACCAATGATAAGGTTTTGAACACGGTCAAGCAAGTTTTCGATAATCATGATTTTATCAGAAACTTTAGCGCCACCCATGATAGCAGTAAAAGGAGCCTTAGCTTCTTTCAATACTTTGTCCATTGCAATTAATTCGCTGTTAATCAAGAAACCGAACATTTTGTTTTCTGCAGAAAAATATTCAGCAATAACAGCTGTAGAAGCGTGTGCGCGGTGAGCAGTTCCGAATGCATCGTTTACATAAACATCAGCGTAACCGGCCAATTTCTTAGCAAATTCTTTTTGTTTTACTTTCAATGCTTTTTTAGCTTCTTTCTTTTCTTCTTCAGTAGCAAATTCGCCACGAGGTTTACCTTCTTCTTCTTCGTAGAAACGTAGGTTTTCTAACAAAAGAACTTCGCCTGCTTTCAATGCTGCAGCTTGAGCATCAGCATTACCACAATCTTCGGCAAATTGAATTTTCATTCCCAAACGGTCTTCAACAGCTGAGATGATTTGTTTCAATGAAAATTTAGGATCTGGATTTTGTTTTGGACGACCCATGTGCGACATCAAAATTACTGAACCGCCATCCGCAAGAATTTTCTTAATGGTTAGCAATGCTCCACGAATACGGGTATCGTCTGTAACGGCACCAGTTTCTTTGTTCAAAGGAACATTAAAGTCCACACGAACGATTGCCTTCTTTCCGGCAAAATCAAATTTGTCAATTGTTTGCATGTTGTTATATTATTGAAGTTAGATATTCTGAAGTGACAATTCGCTAAAAAATGATAAAAGTCTAATCAGTAAAAGCTTTGGTGCTTTTTAAGTTCAAAAAGAAGACCGAACTTTCGTTCATTTTTTCGACCACAAAGGTACAAAAAAACTTATACAAATTGACCGTTTTTCTGTAACACATTTTTAATCTAAAAAACCGATTTTTATTTATAAAATTATTAAAGAAATTTTTCTCTAATCAATATATATATGTATCTTTGCCTTGAAATTTGAAAAAAGATAATTCGAACTTTAAAAATAAATTATTATTATGTCAAAAGTAACCGTAGTAGGTGCCGGAAATGTAGGTGCCACATGTGCAAATGTTTTGTTATTCAATGAGGTGGCTGATCAGGTAGTTATGCTCGATGTAAAAGAAGGTATCGCTGAAGGTAAAGCCTTAGATATGCTTCAAACTGCATCTTTGTTAGGTTTCGATTCTACAATCGTTGGTTGCACTAATGATTATGCTCAAACTGCAAATTCTGATGTTGTAGTTATCACCTCAGGTATTCCTCGTAAACCAGGTATGACCCGCGAAGAGTTGATTGGCGTAAATGCAGGTATTGTAAAAAGTGTTGCCGGAAATATTCTGAAATATTCTCCAAATGCAATTATCGTAGTGGTAAGTAACCCTATGGATACAATGACATATTTGGCTTATAAAGCACTAGGCCTTCCAAAAAACAAAGTGATTGGTATGGGCGGAACATTGGATAGCTCACGTTTCAAATGCTATTTAAGCAAAGCTTTGAACGCTAACCCAACTGAAGTTGAAGGTTTGGTTATTGGTGGTCACGGTGATACTACTATGATTCCTTTAACTCGTTTTGCTTCTTATAAAGGTCGCCCGGTAGCTGATGTACTTGATAAAGCTACTTTGGACAAAGTTGTTGCTGATACTATGGTTGGTGGTGCTACTTTGACAGGTTTGTTGGGTACTTCTGCATGGTATGCTCCGGGAGCTGCTGCAGCTTATTTAGTTGAATCAATTATCCACGATCAAAAGAAAATTATTCCTTGCTGTACTTATCTTGAAGGTGAATATGGTCAAAGCGATATCTGTATCGGTGTGCCTGTAGTAATTGGTAAAGACGGAATTGAAGAAATTATTGATTACAAACTGAACGCTGAAGAAGCTGCATTGTTTGCGAAAAGTGCTGCTGCAGTACGCGCTACAAACGATGTATTGAAAGAAATCAATGTATTGTAATTGTTGAATTTCAACTTCTTATAAATAAAGGGTCGTGATGATTAATTTTATCGCGACCTTTTTAATTGACTAAATTAGTATAAAAACGACTGAAATAGTTAATGTATTGTTGTTTTGAGTTATTTTTTGACTAAATAACATATATTAACATGTATAATGCTGTAATCTATTTACCTTTGTACTCATTTCATAAATAAAACCCGAAGCCATGTTCACAACATTGCAATCACACGAATATTTGCGCAAGCACTCTATCAAACCTTCTGTTCAACGAACAGCTGTTATGGATTACTTGTTGAATAACAGAACGCATCCGACTATTGACGAGATTTATCTTGCGTTAAGTCCTTCTATGCCAACTTTGTCGAAAACAACAGTTTATAATACGTTGGATATTTTTGTAGAAAAAGGTGCCGTTCGCGCTTTAGTAATCGATGAAAAAAATGCTCGCTATGATGTGGATATTTCTGCTCATGCTCATTTTATTTGTAAAGGCTGTGGCAAAGTACATGATATTTTCGATTTGAAACCAAGCTTGTTCCAAATACCACGTGATACCCCTTTTAAGATCGATGCCGTAGAGATTTCGTACATGGGTTTTTGTGATAAATGTAAAGGAAATTGATTTTTAAGAAGATATTTAGAAGCACACTATTTTAGTGTGCTTTTTTTATGCATTTATTTTTAATATCTTTGAAACAAGTAATAGTGTTTTACGAAGCCCCAATATGTATATTGTTCTGATCAGCATCTTAATTTGTGTTTTGTACACTGCTATGGTACTTGTTTTCATAGTAGGGTGGAGGAGAGTGCCACTATTTGAACCAGTTGAAAATGCAAATTTGTATTCAGGCTTAACTGTTTCTGTAGTGATAGCATGCAAAGATGAGGAAACAAACCTGCCAAAACTACTCTCATGCCTGCAAATTCAGAGCTACCAGCATTTTGAATTGATTTTGGTGAATGACCATTCATCGGATGCTACTATGTCTGTTATGGAAGGTGCTCGAACATTTTTTCTAAATCTGAAAGTAATTAATGCTGAGTTGTGTGGTAAGAAAAATGCATTGAAAGATGGAATAACGGCTGCTGCCGGAAGTTTAATCATCACTACCGATGCAGATTGCACACTCGGTCCCGATTGGCTTAAAGCGATTTGCTCTTTTCAGCAAAGTTCCCCCTCCGATTTGATTATTTGTCCGGTGCAATTGACCGATAGTAAATCACTTTTCGCCGGATTGCAGGCGTTAGAATTCAAAACATTGATTGCTTCCGGTGCAGGAGCAGCCGGAGCGGGGATGCCCATTTTATGCAATGGTGCTAATTTGGCTTTCACCAAAGAGGCATGGATACAAAGCAGACTCGAATTGGTTGATGAACACATGTCAGGGGATGATATTTTTCTGTTGCAAAGTATTAAAAAACGAGGTGGTGTAATTCGGTTTTTGAAATCAGAGTCAGCACTTGTGTTTACTGAACCGGCCAAAACGTTGGCAGCTTTTTTTAAACAACGGAAAAGGTGGGCTTCCAAATCACCAGCATATACAGATGTACAGTTAATTTTTACGGCATGCACAGTCTTTAGCATTTCACTTTGGCTGATAATTCTGGTATTTTCTTCACTTATTTACCCCTCTCTTCTAATTGCCTTTTTCGTCACTTTTGGAGTGAAATTTCTTGCAGATATTATTTTCTTATATTTTATTCGTTCCTTTTTTAAAATCAAATACCTCTGGTTTTATTCTTTCCTACTTTCACTCATCTATCCATTCTACATCGTTTCGGTTGCTATCTCTGCACTTTTTCTTACATCAAAAACCTGGAAATAATCATTTTTCCTTGTCAGTTATACTCTTTAGCTAAAAGCTGTGTTGTGGGATTATCAAGCAAATAATAAATATTTATTGTTTATAAACTATTTATTTTGCACAAAAAATGTCAAAAAATCCACATGAATAAAAATAAATGTTGTGTACATTTACCGAGTTAATTCTGAGATTTTATTCGAAGATATACAAAACCCTTAAAACTATATTACAAATGAAGAAAGACAAATCACTTTTAAGACGTGTGATGTTTCTTGTCATTGCCATTTCTCTGCATGGGATAATAATGGCACAAACCAAGACCATCACAGGTGTAGTAAAAGACGCCTCAGGCGAAGTAATTATCGGTGTTTCTGTTGTTGTAAAAGGTACAACAATTGGAACAGTATCAAAGTTAGATGGAACTTTTAGCATTCAAGCCCCGACGGATGCAAAAAACCTCGTGTTTACTTATATCGGAATGCAAAAGCAAGAGGTTCCCATTACAGGAAATCTTATTAATGTGACCATGATTGATGATTCGAAAAGTCTCGATGAATTAGTTGTTGTTGGTTATGGAACAGTAAAACGACGCGACTTAACCGGCTCGGTTGCATCCGTTAAATCGGGTGAAATTATGAAAACCTCCTCCAGTAATGCTATGCAATCTATGCAGGGCAAGGTTTCCGGGTTGGATATTCAACAGACAAGCGGTGAAGCTGGTGCGGGTTTGAATCTTACTCTTCGAGGAAATCGGTCTATTCGGGCATCAAACGATCCACTTATTTTAGTAGATGGAGTTGAGTATGGAAAAACACTCGATTTGAATCCTTCGGATATTGAATCGATGGATGTGCTTAAAGATGCTTCTTCAACCGCTATTTATGGTACTAAAGGTGCTAATGGAGTAATTATCATAACTACAAAGAGAGGAAAGTCTGGAGCAACTAAAGTAAGTTTAAATTCTTATTTATCAGTAAACTCTCCTACTAATGTGCCACGAATTATGTATGGTGATAAAGAGGCTCAACGCTGGATAGATAAGGCAAATTATATTGCTGATAAAGCTTCTGGTAACTGGGGGACAAGTAATAAAACTCCTGAAGAAGTTTTGACCTATAAGCTTGAAGATCTTACCGAGATAAGTATTTATAATGATAAATCTTATACTGATTGGCTTGATATTTTGTTACAAAACGGAACGACTAAAAATGTAGAGGCATCTGTATCCGGAGGAAACCAGAATACAAACTTTAGTATTTCGCTCGGGGGTATGTTTGAAGAAGGATTAATGAAAAACGACAAACAAGATCGTTATAATCTGAAAACGAGTATTGACCATAGAATCAGCCGTATATTTAAAGTTGGGAGTAGTGCTTTATTTACTTATAAAGATAGGGATGCACGTAATTCAAGTGTTTTTGGTCAGGCTATGAAGATGACCAGCATGACACATCCTTATAGAGCTGATGGAACCATATTTGAAACTCCAAATCCAAGATATGCAGCTCATTGTAATCCTTTGTTAGACGAAATAGATGGTGCTGTAAAGAATAATATTCAATCAACCCGTTTTTTTGGAAATGGATATATTGAAATCAATCCGATTAAAAATATGGTTTTTAAATCGGTATATGCGCTTGATCGTTCAAATACACGTACTGGCTTGTATCAGGATTTTCAGAGCGTAGCCAGGTACCAGGCCCCTGCAACTGGTAATATTTCATCCCAGTATGAAAATAAAACGACTTATACATGGGAAAATACTTTGACCTATAATAGCAATTTTGGCGGTTCTAAACATGATTTGACAGGTTTATTGGGTCATAGTATGAATCAGAGTGTTTATGAATCGACAAAGACTTATGGTGATTGTGGTAAGGAACATTATTATACCAGTCTTTTTTACGATTTATCTAAAATTTTAGCTCCAACAACTGAAACATCGTACATTAAACAATCCATGTTGTCATATTTTGGTCGTTTGAATTATAAATTCAATGAAAAATACCTGTTGACAGCATCCCTCCGTGCTGACGGGGCATCAACTCTTGCTGCCGGTCATAAATGGGGTTATTTCCCTTCGACGGCTGTTGCATGGAGAATGAAAGAAGAAACGTTCTTGAAAGAAGTGAATTGGCTTGATAATCTGAAATTTAGAGCATCGTGGGGTGTGTCAGGAAATTCGGCTGTAGATCCTTATCAAACAATGTCTACTTTGAGCAAAATTCCGGTTTACTACTATATAGGAGGAGTAAGTATCCCAGGAAATCTTCCAAGTGCGTTAGGGAATAGCGATTTGAAATGGGAAACAACTGCTGCAACTGATTTTGCTGTTGATTTTGGTATCTTAAAAGATAGAATCTCGGGAAGTGTTGATTTCTACATATCTCGTACCAGTGACTTGTTGTATCCAAAAGCTGCACCAGCATCATCTGTTTATACTAGTGTTATATCAAATATAGGTAATACAAAAGGACATGGAATTGAAGTGTCGTTAAATACATTAGTGTTTAAAACAAAAGATTTTGCATGGGATATTAACTGGACGTATTCTACTTCCAAGGATGAAATTGTTTCGTTGTCGGATGGAGTTACAAGAAATCTAAATGGTAATGAAGGTCAGATTGTCGGACAACCAGTAAAAATATTTTATGACTACAAACCAGCCGGTTGTTGGGGAGTAGGTGAGTTTGCCCAATATAAAACTGATTGGGAGGCCAGAACAGGCAAGACTGTTGGTTTTGACTCTGGTTACGGCGAAGTTGGAACGATAAAAATAGTAGATGCAAATGATGATGGTAAAATAACCGTTGACGATAAACAAGTGTATAATCGTACACCGAAACATAGCTTTGGTATGAATAACTCAATATCATACAAAGATTTTACCTTGTCAGTTTTTGCTTACGCTCGTCTGGGTGCTTATATTTCTTATGACTATAACACACAGTTAACTTATGAAGACTCAAACTGGGCTGACCTTGATTACTGGACTCCGACAAATACATCTGCTAAATTTCCAAGTCCTGGAGCTACTAAAACAATGTGGACGAACTATGGTAGTGCATTACAATATGTAAAAGCCGATTACATTAAGATTAAAGATATTAGTCTTAGTTATAATCTTCCAACAAAATTCATCAAACATATTGGGTTGAATAAACTGCAAATATATGGTTCTTTGAAAAACTGGTTTACATTTAGTAATATTGATAATTATGACCCGGAACGGGGTGGTGCATATACTTTCCCTTTAGCAAAACAAGCTGTTGTTGGTCTAAATATAGAATTATAAATCAAGAAGTGTAATTTAATGATGAAGAAGTCATCGAAAAACTCAATATTAGGAGTTTAGTAAATGTCGATTTCAATCATTTCAAACAAATAAATACATTCAAATGAAAAAAAATAAATATATTTTAATAACTGCCTTCGCTCTTACGCTGGGCATGACCGCCTGTTCAAGTTTTCTTGAAGAAGATAACAAGGCTGGTCAAACTGCCGATCTTGGCTATTCTACCGCTTCAGGTATCAAAGGATTGGTTGGCTCGTGCTATAGTTTTGCACGCGGCTGGTATGGGAAAGAACCCGGTTTAGGTCTTTCCGAAATGGGAACGGATCTGTTCTATGCGGGTCACGACAATCAACAAAAATCGCTCGTGACATATAATATCTCAGCTGTAAGTCTGGATAACACGAATGTAACCGATAATGCCTGTTTGGATCAGTACTGGGAAATGTTTTATTGTGCAGTCGATGCTTGTAATACAGCATTAAAATATGTGCCTCTCAATAAAGCTGTTACTGAATCAATAAAGACCCAATATATGGGAGAAGCGTATTTCCTACGCGCTTTTTATTATTTACACATGGTAAATATTTGGGGTCCTATTCCTTATAACTCAGAAACTTTTTCGAAGGTGGTAACCGAGGCAAAAAGACTACCGGAAGAGCAAGTCTATAGTAAAATTCTTGAAGATATTGATTTGTCAATAACCAATTTTGCAGCCTACACCACAAAGGCTGATGGTCGTGCATATTTAATGGCAGCTCATGCACTGAAAGCCAGAACACTGCTTTATGCAGCCTCTTGGTTAGGAAAAAATGCAATTACAACCAACGCAGCCTATAGTGGAAAAGATCTTTACGCGCTGGCAAAAGCCGAGGCAGAAATGGTTATTGGAAGTGGTCTTTACTCTTTCTACGACAAATATTCTGATACATGGTCAATGAATAATGAAGATATCACCAAGAATAAAGAAGCAATTTGGGGTGTAACATACGCTTATGATTTGACTACAACTATCAATTGTGTTCCTTATCGTTATAAGACTGATGCCAGTGGTGCCCCAATGACTTATAATTCATTAATAACTCGTACCGGATATACCCGCGGTGGTAGCGCTATGTTGTTGATGTTTGTTTCGACATGGAATAATGGTGCGTCAGATCTTGGTGGTGACAAAAAGGAAATTTTTGCACGTGCCACGGCTGATCCTACCTACGTGCAAAATACAGTTACAAAAGCGAATGTGAATGTGGCACCATACTATTCTCAATACGGACGTGGTTTTACGCGGTATTTGCCATCGGTTTATCTTTGGAAATTGCTTGATAAATATCGTGCTACTGATCAACGTACTGCTGCAACCTTGCTCGAAGCATATACCATTGCTCCGGGACTCGAAGGAAGTGCTACAAAATATCCGGGCATAAAGGATACGGCTATTTATTATTGTCCGTTAGATGGAAATTCGGCTGCAGGGATTGCAAAACAAGCATGGGCTAAAGGAAAATATCGTATCCAGTTTTTATCAGGTGGTGACATTCCGGTATATACTTCATCTGATCCGGCACTGGCACTTCCTACCGAAGTTGGTAAAGCAAAGTCAGATGTATACGGTGATGCTCGCTACAGTGAACCTAAAATTGGAGGTTGGTATTCATTTCCGGGAATCAAGAAGTTTCTCGACAATGTATATGATTCTAAATATCCGACATATGATATTTCAAATCGTGATGCTGTGGTTTTCCGTTTGGCAGAAATGTATTTGATAAAAGCGGAGTGTGAACTTTCCACAGGAGGCGATGCACTTGGCACACTTAATGCTTTAAGAGCTAAACGTGCCATTACCGGAAAAGATAATTCGATTACCGGAACAGTAGATATAAATACTATTCTTGATGAAAGGGCTATCGAACTTTGCGGAGAACAACAGCGTTGGTTTGATTTGAAACGTACGCACACGCTTGTAGATAGAGTGAAAAAATACAATGCACAAGGTGCCGCAAATGTAAAAGCAACCCATTATTTACGACCGATACCACAAGTCCAGTTGGATGCTGTATCAAACAAAGCTGATTTCTTACAGAATGAGGGATATAATTAATTGAGAAAAGAAAAGAGTGTTACGGCACTCTTTTTTTTATGCCTATTCTACACGGAAAATAGTATCAATAGTTTGTCTGATTAATTTTTATTGAATCTACAAAGACTGATTAGAGGAACAATTAAAACGGTAGGAGTAAAATGGATGAATGACTATTGTCTAGTTACAAGAGTAGGATAAGCTGATTTGCTCTACCTGTTCACATATAGTACATCTCCGGATAGAGATGTTCTGTATTTTTTTAGAAATTCTTTTGCCGGACCGGATAATGGGTTACCATACCCAAAACTAATATCGAAGACAGAACCGCATTTATCACAAATCAGATGGGGTAAACCTTGGGTGTCAGGATGGAGTTTTACAGTGTTTTTTACTTCGTAGGGGCAAGCCATATCAAATGCGTAGTATTGAGTTCCTCCGTAATCGTCAAGTGTTATTCCGGTGCAAACAATAACTCCTCCAAATCCGATTCTTTCGTTTGTAGTAACACCTTTTTCGAAAGTAAGGAATTGACCGGATGAATTTTTAAAGGTGCTGTATTGAGCAGTCAGATTGAGTTGTAAATAGATAGGATAATCCGGTATAGAAGATCGATTATTGTCTTTGCACCCTACAATAGGTATGCTCAATAAAACTATAAGGAGGCAATATTTAATCAATCGCTTATTCAACATCTGAACTTTGTTTACCTGTGAAAATGTTAGATAATGAGCTAATTTACGCACCCAGTTCACCAATTCTCCACAATTCATCGTCGGTGAAAGCACTGTTCTTTAAAGCGTCGATATTGTCTTGCAACTGTTTTACCGAACTGGTACCAATGATAACAGAATTTACACCCGGTTGATGTAAGCACCAGGCCAGAGCCATTTGCGCAAGTGTTTGTCCGCGTTGTGCTGCGATCTCGTTCAGTTTTCTAATTTGCTCAATTTTTTCGGGCGTAAGTTGGCTTTTTTGCAGAAAACCATAACTATG
>Ga0302167_10001213_pt1 | contig 11399 bp, 11 predicted proteins | sample I_Fen_N1_1_FD_193496 | JGI IMG/M metagenome (GOLD analysis project Ga0302167, IMG submission 193496) | Peat permafrost microbial communities from Stordalen Mire near Abisko, Sweden - I_Fen_N1_1 | ecosystem: Environmental > Terrestrial > Soil > Wetlands > Permafrost | place: Sweden: Abisko...
GGCTTTGTCGCTGGATGTGCGCGCCTTTTTGTTGATTTGCTCATACCCGAGTTCTTGGAACGCCTTGGGTACGCTGCGGATAGTGAAATTCGTGCCGGCCTTTATCGCGGGCGCCACGTTATCCAGAAACGTCAGTACGTCATTGACTCGACCAAGATCCCTGTTGAACGGATTTTTGGCGCCGCTTGCGACGGGGACGATTTCTCCCTCTACCAGTCGCTGTAGGAACTCCGCCTCGATGCTGAGGGATGCCTGTTGAATGCACGTCCTGGCGGCTGTCCGTGGTGGTCGGCCATAGGGGTTCCACTTCGACACATCACGCTTCATCAGGTACCCCGCCAGCTTCGGCATGCCAGGACCAGGGGCGTACTCACCTAGCCAAGCCCGTAGCCTGGCGTAATAGGTTTCGTCTTTCGGCTTGTCCAGGCACAGGGCGATACAGAACCGCCGTGCCTTATCGTCGATCTTTATCGCGTCGAGTCGGTTCGTGGTGATCACGATGTGTGGGGTGCGCATTTTTGACGCGCCTTTGTAAATGCGCTTCAGGGAAGTGACGGGTTCGGATATCAGTCGGTACAAGAACGCGAGCCCATCTACGCCGCCCTTTGTAGGTTGAGGCATCTCATCCAGCACCACAAAGCGCTTGTGCACAAAGGGATCATGGAAGTTTCCGTAGATGGCGTCACCACCTGCGGGTTCCACCAGATCCGGGCCGAACAGCCATTTGAGCGGTAGGATCATGGTTGATTTGCCAGTACCTTCCTCCGGCGATATGAACACCCATGCGACGGGGATATTTACATCCGGGTGTTGGAGCATGTACGCCAAGTAGTCCAACTGGTATTCGCGGGTTATCTCGCACCCACCGTCCATGTACAGGAGGTGGTCATCAAACGGTTTTATGTCCTCGCGGGTGGCGGTCATGTCGGGTCTGGTCATCGTGCCTTTCAATACATGCCACCGATTGAACACGTCGCTACGGGGGTCATCGGGCCGCGCTGTGGGGTCCATGGTGTCGTCGCTAATGACGCGATATCTCTCGCAAATTTGGCGCCACCATACTTCGCCAGCGAATTCCCGAACGGTGCGCCCATCCGCATCGGTTCCGAATACATCGCCATAGTGCGCTTTACAGTGGTTCTTGAACCCTGCCTGCTGCATCTCCACGCCGTCGATGAGACGGTGCGCCACATTACGTACTGTGTGGTATGCAAACTCCCGAATAATCAGCCCCAGTAGTGCCGTCGAGGCGTCAGTAAGCTTGGTGATCTTGCCCAGCTTTGCATGGCACAGATCTTTCGCTTCCTCCCTCGCACTTTCCAGGATGAATTCGCGGACTGATGCCTCGAATTCGGGAGAGTCATCGGAGCCCCAGCACAGATTAAGTCCACCGATTACCGTGCCGATAACCACTCGTTCAATCTGCGCTGGTCCGCTCTTGAATAAGTTACGAACATTGTTTGATTGGCTCGCCGCTGCGCCAAAGTTAATAACTTTGTCCGGTATAGCAACTGGTCTGATAGAACTCTGGGAAAAGCTTCCAGATATGGTAGAATTGCTCATCATCTAATACCTGCATTGGCCTCGGAAGTTAGCCGCTTACCGGGGCCTTTTCTTGGCCGGGATACTGCTTAGACTGGCTGTATCGCTAGGCGCTCATTCACCCATGCTTCCACGTCGCTCCACTTCCATACGGCGCGTTGACCAAGTAAAGTACTTTTTGGGAAGCGCATGTCGTCCCGAGCGATCCAGTAATAGAGGGTGCTCTGTGAGCAACCCAGGTAATCACACACCTCGCCAACATATGCATAAGGGCGAACTTTGACGGGTTGTGCATGGCTGGTAGATTTCGACATTGAAAGTTACCTCTGTTACTTGGATGGTTCGGGTCTGGCTTGGCTGGGTTTGTGCCCCGTTGATTTGGTAATACTCCGGAAATTAAAGTGTGGTCAACAGACTTGGTGTAATAGTTGTGGAGGACCGTTCGTCAAACATGTGCATAAGTAAAGATATGCGCTGTGCATAAAAATAGACCGTTGTGTTAGGCGCCAGGCGGATGCTGGTCCGGCTCAAAAAATCTATAGCTGCAACATCCGCCCGAAAATCGGAAACAACTTTCTTTCACTAGTGAGCGCTATTTCGCAACCGGTCCAAGTAGTCCGCCCAAGCCTGTGCAGCCTCACGGCGCTGGTCTAACAGTTGTGCTCGGGCATAGGTAGCACCGTGAACCCCCGGCATGCGGTGGCTTAGCATCAACTCGAGAACGATCGGATCGACTCCAAGCTTTTCGTGAGCCAAGGTCCTCTGGGTGCTTCTGAATCCATGCGCGGAAATATTGCCTTCCGGCCAGAGGCGTTGCGCCGCCTTCAGCAGGGAGGTGGGGTTGATGGGGTCGCCGGGGTGCACCGGGCTCAGGAATACCCAGCCTTCACCCTTGGCGTTGACCACGCGGCTCTCATGCAGCTCACGCAGGATCGTCAGCGCCTGGGTCGGCAGCGGCACAATGTGCTTTTCCTTGCTTAGGTGTTTGGTTTTGCCCACCACGTAGCGCCAGTCCTTGTTAATGAAGTCGATCTGCTCCCAGCGCGCCGCCGACAATTCACCGGGTCTGCATGGCAACAAGGCCAATAACCTCAGTGCTTGCGGGACGCTACCGTCGCCCAGGGCTTCCAGCCGACGCAGGTACTTACCCAAGTCGTCAGGTCGCTCCAGTGCTGCGGCGTGAGTCACCGCATGCTGGATTTCCAGTTCGTCGCTCCTACCCAGTGCCACGTTATTCGGCACCCACTCCCGACCATGAGCGAACCCCAGCACCGCACGCATGATCGTCCGGCACCGTTTGGCCATAGCCATATTGCCTTGGCTGGTGAGCTTGCCGAGTACCGCACTGATGTGCTCGAGCTTGATGTCGGTGACGGGCATTTTGCCGAGGATGGGGTAGATGTGGTTGGCCAGTGCGCCGTTGAACCCGGCGAGGGATTTCTCCACCAGTTTGGGCGCTTTGACCTTTAACCATTGTTCAGCAACCGCCCGAAAGGTCCGGGCTTCTGCCAGCTGCAGTGCTTCGACCTTGGACCGTTTGGCCTTCAACGGTGCAATGCCACTGGCAACGTCAGTTCTCGCCGCTAGCGCCAATTCGCGGGCTTTCTTCAGTCCGATAGCGGGGTAGGCACCAATGGCATAAACGTTTTCCTTGCCGTTCAGGCGGTACTTCAGCCGCCAGAGCTTGCCACCGGCCTTGCTCACTTCCAGATACAGGCCTGGCACAGTGCCGTCGGTGTATCTATCCGGCTTGGTCAAAGACCTGATTCGGGTATCGCTCAGTGCTTTTCTGGTTGGCGAAGAGGGGAGGTCATCGGTCACTTTGTGGGGGTATCCTGCGTAAGGCGGCGGCGCAATACCCTAGATAATACCCCCACAAGAGGTGGTTAAGTTAGAATTGTGATGGACGAGGATGGTCGGGTTAGGAGAGTGAATGCCCTGTATTTGTTAAGCTTTGTCGGTGATCGGTGCGATTATCAGAGACTATCCGGATCCCCGAAAAACATCTGAATCCGCGACCGCAACCAGCGCTCGCCCGGATCGTTGTCCTGCGACCCACGCCATGCCATGTGCAATTCGAAGCTGCGCACTGGCAGCGGCGGATCTTCGGCCCGCACACCGCCTGCGGCGGTCAGCGCGTCGGCTGTATAGTCCGGCACGGTCGCCACAATGTCGGTGCCGGAGAGGAGGGTGCTCAAGCCGTTGAACTGCGGGACGGCCAGTACCACGTGACGTTTGCGCCCGAGCTTTTCCAGTTCTTCATCAATGAAGCCGCTGAGATCGCCCGCGAATGACACCAGCGCATGGGGCCGCGCGCAGTAATCATCCAGGCTCAAAGGCCCCGGCACAGTGTCGGCCCGCAGCAGCTTGGGCTGGCTGCGGCGCAGTACTTTGCGTTTGGCGTTCGCCGGCAAATCGGTGGTGTAGCTGACACCGATGGAAATTTCGCCGGATGCCAACAGTCCCGGCATCAGGATGTAGTTGACCCGTCGCACCACCAGGACGATCCCCGGGGATTCGGCGCGCAGCCGCTTGAGCAACATGGGCAGCAAGGCAAATTCAACGTCGTCCGACAGCCCGATGCGAAACACAGCGGTACTGGTGGCCGGATCGAACTCGGCCGCACGGCTGACTGCGGTGGAAATTGAATCCAGCGCTGGCGAGAGCAGGGCGAAGATCTCTACGGCACGGGCGGACGGCTCCATGCTGCGGCCGGTGCGCACAAACAGCGGATCATCAAACAGCCCGCGCAGGCGCGAAAGCGCCGCACTGATGGCAGGTTGGCCGAGGAACAGTTTCTCGGCCGCGCGAGTCACACTGCGCTCGTGCATCAATGTTTCGAATACGATTAACAGGTTCAGGTCGACACGACGCAGGTCATTACGATTCATCTGGAGTCCTGGCAGAGTCAGCAAACTTGACGTGTGCAGCCATATGAGAACAATGGCCAGCGAGAATATTACGGGGAAAGGCTGGTACTCTGCACCGAGTAATTCAGTTTTCCTACAAGGATGGCTTCGGTTTCCTACGACATTTGAGAATGTTGGCGCTGCGGCGGAATCAATGACAGGCATGTCGACTATTAATAGCCACTGATAGTCTTGGGCTAAAAGCCCAGCTAGAGTTCAGGGCATTAGAGGTTTAACTGGCGAGGTTTGCGATGTCCCGCACGATCCGTTTTCACAAGTTTGGTCCAGCCGAGGTGCTCAAATGCGAAGAGCATGCGGCGTCTCTGCCTGCACCGGGTGAAGTGCAGGTGCGCGTCGAAGCCATTGGGATCAGTTGGTACGACACGCTGTGGCGCCAGAACCTGGCACCGTCCCACGCCCGTCTGCCGTCCGGCCTTGGCCAGGAAATGGCGGGTATCGTCACCGCTGTCGGTGAAGGTGTCGATGACCTGGCAGTCGGTGACAAGGTCGCCAGTTTTCCGGCCGAAAGCCCCAACGACTACCCGGTCTACGGCGAGCTGATCGTGCTGCCGCGCACATCACTGACCCGCTATCCCGACGTACTCAGCCCGATTGAAGCGAGTGTGCACTACACTCCGCTGCTGATCGCCTATTTCGCTTATGTCGATCTGGCGCGGGTCAAACCCGGGCAATTTGCGCTGGTTACCGACGCCAGTCACTGCGCCGGCCCATCGTTTGTACAACTGGGCAAAGCCCTGGGCGTACGGGTGATCGCGGCGACCAAAACTGCGGATGAACGTGAATACCTGCTGTCGCTGGGTGCCGAGAAAGTGATCGTCACCGAGGAAGAAGATCTGCTGATGCGGATCAACAAGATCACCGACAACCGTGGTGTGGATGTGGTGTTCGATGGATTGGGTGGGCCGCAGATGTCGCTGCTTGGCGATGTACTGGCGCCTCGGGGCAGCCTGGTCCTGTATGGCCTGCAAGGGGGCAACCAGACGCCATTCCCGGCCTGCGCAGCGTTCCAGAAGAACATTCAGTTCTTTGTGCACTGCATCGGCAACTTCACCGGCAAGCCGGAACTGGGCATCATCCAGGATCAGGTGGCATTGCACCGTGCCTTGCGCGACATTAACCAGCTGACCGCTGACCGCGTGGTATTGCCACTCAAGACTCGGGTCTTCCCGTTTTCCGAGTTTGTCGAAGCACACCGCTACATGGACGAATGCCCATGCCGCGAGCGGGTTGCGCTACAGGTCGAACCGGCCTGATCCCCCCAAAAAGTCCGTGCTTGCACGGACTTTTTACTGTCGGCACCTTGCGCCATGAGACACTCTATCGGCCTGCCGACGGGCCGGTTCAGCAACTGAACTGGTTTTTGCTCTCGATCTGTAGCTTCTAATCAGCATCTAAGCCCTGATAATTGAATGATTACTTTCATCTCAAGGAATGAGTCATGGTCAGGTATCAGATCGATACTTTTCGCTATGCAGCACTAATACATATCCAAAAAAGAGTGGGCTGTTACGCCGTTACCGAACAATCGCGGGCAACTTCTTTCTTTATTTTTTGTATTACGCGTCTGTGGGGCTCTGTCGGAAACTTCCTAGGACGTCGAGCGCAAACGGAAGAAACCTTGCCAGCCGGGCGTTTCCTCAGCGCAGACGCTATTCAACACGTTGGTAACGTCCAAACCGTTCAAATCTTGGCCAGAAAACTTAAGTGCTAACATTTGGCAATCATGTTCCGTAACTAAATCATCTCCAGACAATTCCTTGCGCTGTGCATGCAGTTGTTGCGCGATATCGAACTTATGAGCATCAGGTAAATAAAAATGACCAGCATCCATGATCAAGCGATGAACTATGTCTATCAACAAGTGTTGCAGCGCCTGCTGGGTTTTTTTTCCCGTGCCGAACGAACTGCGTTGCAGTTGTTGATCCAGCGCCTGGCAGTGGCGGCTGGCGGTATGGATCAAATAGCGGACTTCAAGGTGCTGGCGATCCAGTCCGGTTCCCGTGACAGTTGCTACACCCTGGCGATGCTGCGCGCCGCGCAATTGACGATCGCCACCCGGTCCCCGACGACATTCCAGCTGCGAGTGGCCACCTTGCGCTTGAACAGCACCAGCACGACGGCGCTGGAAAACATTCATCGGACGTGCAGCGCGTTGTTCGTCTTTGACGATCCACGGGTCGAAGTGCTGATGGTCGATAACAGGGAAGTCCTGCCGTTCGATCACGTGGCACCGACGTCCAGGGCCGGGCGCGAGTCCCATCGAATGAACCAGTTGATGATTGGCCATCGTCGTGTATGGGATCAGCCGCTTGATCTATGGGATGACGGCTATCTGGCCACCGGCGAGTTCTATGGGCAAATTGCCCGCTGGAACCATGGCGTCGATGCTTTGGTCAGCGGCGACGCGCTTCGCCAACAGAAGCAATTTATCGAAGGGTTGAGACGTGCCATCGCGAAAGCCGGACTTGAGCCATTGAGCCATGTCCAGCCGGGTTACGACGGCCTGTTCGCTTTGCTGGACGAATTGGGAGGCGACTGCTTCCGCGCGTTATATGGCGAGCACGGCCAGGCACCCTGGCGTCCGGCCGATCAGTTTGAAACCTGTCGGCGTACCGCGTTCATCAATATTCACGACATTCTGGTCAATAATCTGGAAGACCGTTGGCCATTGTTGACCGAGTTTCTCGGTTTCCAGGCGGACGAGTTGTCGACTCAGCTCAGCGACAATGAATACGTGAGTCTTGATGTTCTGGCGCACGTTCGAGGGCTGCAAGCCTGCTTCGTGCAGGGGCAAACCTATGAGGAGGGCGTCGCCCGATACCTGCAGCGCACCTTGGTGATGATGCGCCGCAAACAACTGCCGGAGCGCCTGTGCGAGCAGGCGGTGGAAGCCTTCGGCAACCCGGCGACACTGGCTGAGCAACGCGCACGTACGGCGGCCGAGATCCAGCGCAATCTTGGCTTGAGCGAGGCACAACTGCTGTGTCTGGTGTTTGCGCCTTTCGTCGACAGTGGCGCAAACCTTGAGCGCTTCCTGCGTCAGTGCCACCCCGGCATGCTCGTGGCCATGCCCGACCTGCACCGGGCCATGCAGGGGCAACCGGTCGCCGAGCAGGTCATGCAATGGATGGTTGATGTCAGCGGCTTGCCGGTCAGCCTGATCGGCAAGCTGTACCACATGAGATCGGTATCCGCCCATGAGGGCTGGGCGGGCGAGTCGGCAGGTGCCGACACGCCGTCGCACATTGAGGGCAGCGAAAACGCCGACCCCGTGACGAGTGAACGGTCGGCGGGTCGGTGAAAGTGAGCTTCAGACGCCTCATCATCGGCCATCTCCCATGAAAGGGCCGCGGGAAACGGATTTTGCTTATCAGGCGGTGTACCGCTATCTGACCAGCCTGATCAGCGAGCATGCTACTGATGCGCGCGTTCGCCTGCCATCGTTGCGTCAACTGGCCCAGCGCCTGAACGTATCGATCTCGACCATTCAATACGCCTACATACTCTCGATTGTCAACGACTATGTAAAAAATGTTTTTTTGCCCCCAACCCCCCGCGCCCATTGACCCCCCAGAGCCCCAGCTTTTCCTGAAAACCTCTGAATTCGTAAAAAGTGTAAAAAATGGCCCTATTTGCGCGCTTCTGTTTACATTTTGGATAGGCCTGACTGAATGCGTTCTTGCAGGGCTGCGGGGTGAAATCGATATGCGCCTTGCCCGTCCCGTATCGTAAGGTGCTTGTAGGGTGGTCTGTGCTGACCCGTGCGCATTTCTGAATTGGAAAGGGGCGCCCAGTGCAATTTGGACTCAAATTCGGGAGCAAGGAAAAGGCGCCAAAGCGTGTGAAGCCGGTGTGCCATTTCCCATAAAACCACCAATAACTGAGTCAATCTGCACTGCGATTCAGCACATTTTTGTGCCTGCCTAGATTTTTCCACCTGCAGGAAGTAAGTCGGGATTGGGCGATGGGGAGAAATGACGACTTTCAGCAGGCGTTTGAAAGAAGCACGCAAGGCAAGAGGGCTTTCACAGGAGCGACTGGGGATAGACGCTGGCATTGAACCAGCTTCGGCCTCAGCACGGATGAATCAGTACGAGAAGGGAGTGCATCAGCCAGGAGAAAGCATCGTGCAGCAGATCGCTGCGGTACTGGAGCTACCCATGGCGTACTTTTATTGTGAAAACGACGATGAGGCCCATTTGCTGCAGTGCTTTCATTCGTTGAAAAGGAAGGATCGCAAGGACGTAGTTGATTTGGTGGAGCGACTGGCTTTGGGTGGCTGATGTACGCGTTGCGAAATGCTTTGAAAGTGCTTTTCTTGATCGAATGTCTTAACTCAAAGGAGGCTCATTGAGTGCGCATTTCAATGCCTTAGGCATCAGTAAGCCCCCGGAATGAGTGGATCATCCTTTTCTATCCCGAAATACTTGATTTGGCGGAGTTCCGCCCTCTCTTGGACAGGCTCGATCAGCAGACGGCGACGCACCTCACCGCACGACCAGAGTGGGCTCGGATCGTCTCCAGATGTCTGTGAGTGCTCTTTCCTCAATTCGATCCCCCTCGATCTCAGGCTCACCCCAGGCCATCCCTAAGCAAACCAAGCCGAAGCTCCGGGTTGCCATTTCAATATCATGCCCACATGATGGTTCCGAAAGCCCGACCGCGCTGCAACCGAAGCTGCGAGCCAGCCCCGGAGCCGGCCCTTCAAACCAATGGCCCAGCCACAGGACACGTTAAGGAAAAACGTTGAACGTATTTAGTACACTGGAAAAACCTAAGTCCCTGGTCAAGCTCACTCAAAAAAATTACAACAGCAAAACCCACAGATCCAAGCCATACATCTGGAATGATGGCAGTAAGGTTCACTCTTTTGCGTTGTGCCCCTCGTGTGGAAATCCTGTAACCCTAGTCAACAGAAATGTTCCCACTACGGATTCCCAGATTTTGTACGCAAAGCACAAGGGGAGCTCTGTCCCAGGTTTGGCGGAAAAGGCGGCGCATCGCCAAGAAGTTAACTGATGAGGCAGATGCGGCACTGCTGGAGCTATTCGAATCGTTCGATGATAAGAATCCAGTAAATCCAAAAAAAGAAAATCTGGAAACGCCCCACTAATAACAGAAATGGGATCGGCGATTGAGAAAGCATCTACTGGAATAGACATCACTTTTGCGCGGAGCTCGTTACTCACAGCCATAGCTGCATTCAGGCTGGAATCGCTCTCCCATCGCCAAACAAAAAACATAAAAAATAAATAACCGGACGCTTGCATAATGAACGCAACAACAGAAATAGCTGACGAAATAGCGCAGTCTGTAGATATTGAAGACCCGAGGCAAGATGATCTCGAACTCCTAGAGGATTTCGATCGTAACAAAGCAAAACATACAGGAGCATACTCCGTCGAATTTATTCACGAAAAGGTGATAATTGCCGGAGCCTATCATAAGGATATAGCATGCATTATGAAATTGGACATCAGTCACGTGGTACCTGAGTTTATTGCCGAATCGGTACAAGAGGAATTAATAGACATACCGATCAGCACTGACGAACTGGACGCAGTTCTCAAAATGCCAATCGGCTCAGCCTTACAGATGATTCACAGCTAGCTTGCGTAGACGTTCACGTCGAAGGTATGTGTTGAAGAAGAATGCACTATCGTAATCCAAAGGCTTTGTATACAAAACTTTGGAGGTTTTTGTGGAATTCTGGATCTCTGCCACAACAAGGTCAATAAAGTCACTACCACAGTCTTCATTGCCAAGACGGTGATTGTTGAAGTAAAAGCGAAGACTTGTTCCCTTGGCGCTTTGCTTGCGTCGCACCTTATTGTACTCGTCCACTTCAAACCCGTCGGACTTTTGGGTGATTGCATCTGCTAGAGCGTCATCAACCTTCACACTCCAAAGATCCCTTGCCTCAGTCATATATGCGAAACCGAATGGCAAATTGTATAGGGTGATGCACTTATACTTGTGGCCTTGGCTGGACTTAAAGTCGTCGAGCATTTCTGCGATCAGGCCATCTGTTAAATTAATACCTGTAGCTTTTTCTAGTGTCACAACAACTAAATGAAGATGATGCCTCAAGGCATCCAGAATTTCATCACTTTGGTTTGCGTTCTTTCGAATAGTCTTACTATCGAACCTTTCGGGATTATGGAGGGGGCAGTCCTCATAGGCTGCTTGATCATGTTAGCTTGTGACTTCGAGCCGCTCTTAGGTTTGCGCTCAGCTAAATTTGCTTGTAGGCGTTCGATAAGGAACCTGTTCTCTTCTGAGTTCGAGTCTTTAATCCAATGTCCGAATAACCATCCGAGATAGTCGATCAGGATATCCAGGTAGTAGCTAGCGCGCGCGCCCTTGATTCTTGTGCCATCCAGCTCTTTCGTGTTGGTCGACAGCGACTGCACTAGCGATTCCACCTCCGGTACCGTGAGCAATTTCTTCGTCGCAAACCGGTGATCCAGGTCGATCTTTTTTTCGTTCGCCCAGTCGTACAGCTTCTTCAGGCAGTACAGGTTCACCCGCTGCGTATTTGCCGTAAGGCTGGCCAAACGCATGCTGATGTAAGCAGTTGGGAAGTACAGTGGAAACCCATCCCCCTCCGTGTCCATGAGCAATGAGAATCGGCTCCCATCCTTAGCTCTGTAGTCTTTGATCCTCAATGCCATGTCTTTACACTTCTGGTCGGAGTTCGTGTTAGGGGTTTTCTGTCTTTACACAAAAAGCGTACAGATTGAGTACGATTATCGCCTCTAGACCTTGATCTTATTGAGTTTTATGGTCTTGTCGATTACGTTCTGCTGTATGCAGTATGGATTACTCGCTGCTGGAGAAGGAAGGGCGCGTCTACTCGTTGGCCAAATCCGGTTATTACGCAATGCCGGTGCCTTCCATCAGCACGCTCTACAGTGGCGACGACCT
>Ga0302167_10001216_pt1 | contig 11370 bp, 14 predicted proteins | sample I_Fen_N1_1_FD_193496 | JGI IMG/M metagenome (GOLD analysis project Ga0302167, IMG submission 193496) | Peat permafrost microbial communities from Stordalen Mire near Abisko, Sweden - I_Fen_N1_1 | ecosystem: Environmental > Terrestrial > Soil > Wetlands > Permafrost | place: Sweden: Abisko...
ATTTTGTTAGCAAACATAGATTTTCAAAGTTCTTATCAAAAGTTATTGAACTATTTTATAAATACACTCCAGATATACCTTTGCAGTTTATTTTATTTACTCATGATGATTTGATTTTTAGAAATGCAATTGACAGCTTAACTACAAATAGAAATACCATTGGTCTTAAGGTTGATAAATCACTCGTTCAGAATACAATAATAGGACGAATATTTAATCCATTAGATAAAGAAAATTTTGAGAAAACACCAAAAAGCTTTGATAATAATCAATATTATTGGGATTTAGTTTATGAATTACCATATGAAATACTTAATTAGATAATTATAACCATGAGTATAGAAATTAAAAATAATAAAACGCTATTTTGGATATCTGTAATTTTTTTTATATCATTTAGCATTATCTATATTGTTCAATGGAGAAGTCTAAATGAAAATATTAGAAATTTTAAAACGCAACAAAATTTATTAATTCTAAAACAGAACGCAAGAAGTGAATTTGAACCATACCAGCTAGATTATAAAAAGTTAGGGAATAATCGAATTATTATTAAGACATCTGAATTCAAAAAAATAAATGATCATGTTAGTTTTCTTGCTGAACAAGTTTCTGATGAATCAAAAAGAACTCAAGATTTGATTAACACAGATTTAGACCGTCTAAATTTATATATGGCAATCGGTATTGGTTTTATGACTATTCTAGGCATAATTGTACCTGTTTTAGTAAACGTTCTAAATTTTCAAGATTTAAAAGAAAAACAAAAAGAATTAGATGAAGAGCAGAAAACAATTAAAAAAGTTTTTGATGACAATAAAGAGCCTGTTAAAAAGGCAATAAAAGATTCAAATGAAGCTATATCTAAATCCCAACAAGCATTAGATTTAACAAATAAAATTAATGCAACAGAAGAAAGAGTAGAGAAACTTGATCTTTCAACGGCCAAAATATCAACACTAATCCTCCAACAAGCAATTAACAGATATGTTAATGTAATTCCTTACATTGTCATTAATTTTGACAAAAACAAATTTATAAGTGTTATTGATGGGGTTAAAGCTGGGTTTGTGGAATGTGATAGTAATCCTAATCACTCAATAATTAAAGATGACACACTTAAAACTGTAATTTCTGATTTTTCCTATGAGATAAACTCGGCAAGAAGTCTTTCTGTTGCAATAAATAAAGAAATGTATGATTTGTATGTAGAGCTTTCAATGGCGCTAAAGAATCATATTAATGTGAAAAATACATCTGAAGAAATATGGTCAAATAAATCGATCTTAAGTATATTAGATAAACTTATTGATGCCGTAACTAAATATTATGCTAAAACTGAATCAACAATTAAATAGAATTGAAATTTCTAATTTTGAAATAGAAAATCAAATAGTTTTTAACTACTTCGATAATCTTCCTGTATTCGAACGTGATGAAAAACTTCTTAGAGCCATATACATTGGAGTACTTGCTCTTATGGAGGATCGTATTTCCTCTTTCTTATCTAAGACAAGCAATGAGTTGGGGACAGAACTCGAAAGCCTGAAAATGATATTTGAAATGAAGAAAGAACTCTTCTATAAATCAACCATTAAAGGAGTTCTGGCTGAAGATGATATAGCTGTGTTTTTAAATCAATATTTTTCAGATAAACGAATAAAAGACCGTGCATTCCTTACAGGCAATACAGCAGGTAATTTAGCCCGAAATAAAACCGGTGATATTGTTTGTGAGGTAGATGGAAGTCGTAATCTCAAAATTGCGATAGAATGCAAGTTCGATAAAAGCGTACGTTTAGGTGATATTGAAACCAAAGAAATCTTTACCCGTAAAACAGATACTGCATGGAGTCAATTAATAGAAGCACAAGCAAACAGAGACTCAAAAGTTAGTATTATTGTTTTTGATATTTCTCTGGTTGATAACTCTATTCTCAAAAACTTCGAAAGTGTTGGCTATATTCCTTCTGTTGGATTTGTAGCTATCATTAATTCTCAGAAAGGTGATTATTCTAATCTTGCTATTGCTTATATGTTAGCCAGAGATATTGCTTTAAATGCAAAGGAGGTTGATTTAGATAAAGACTTGTTAGCAATGATTGTGAATCGGATCATCAAAGATATAAATGAAATTCTGTCTATTAGATCTTTAGTTGTAAGTAATATCGAAAATAATAAGGCGATTCTTAGACAATTAGAAAAATCAATACTATTAATGGAATTTAATCAAGAATATATGAAGAAATTCTTAAAAGATGGCAAATTGACTAAAAAGGATTTGTTTGATTTTTATATGGGTGAAGATGTAAAAGATAAATATAGATTATTGGAAAAAGAAATTAATGAAATCTGAGATGATAAACGAACTGTTAATCTATAAAAAAAACTTACATAAAAGACAATCCTCCATGTCTTAAGTTGAAGGGAACTATTTATTTAAATCTTAAATAATATGCCAAGCACAGGTCAAAAACCCGGTAAAGGAACTTATTATTGCACTAAATGTGGTCAGGTAGTGACCTTAGACGATAATACAGACACTTTACCTCCATGTCCCAAATGCGCCAATACCGATTTTAGGTAACTCAACTTAGAAGTTTGATGGTATGTTGTATTATCAAACTTCTTTATTTCCTGATTTTTTTAAGTTTTGAAAATAACGTTTATTCAAGAATTCAAACTTAACTGTAAATAGTAAAACAGCTTTATTCCTAATACTATAATAATCATATCAATCAATTACTTATGTTAGTAAAGAAACTATTATTCAGCCTATTCTTATTTGTAATGTTACTTAGTTTTAATCCGGTATCTGGAGTTAGATATTCGGGGAGCAGGCATACTACCAGCCATGGAGGACATTATTCAAGTGGCAGGGGAAGTTCTCATAGCGGAGGTCATTATAAGAATGCAAGGACTTATAATCATTATGGAAGACATAAGCGATAATAAGTATTATTTTCTTTGTTTCGTGGATTATTGGTCAGTTGTAGGCTTAATATTAAATTAACGATCTCTTAGATATTCAGGTATCTACCGGGTTTATTTTTCTTCCGGAAGATCATCGGTAGGGTAGTGCTGTTGATTTTGGCGGGGGAAATGCATGATTGATATTGAACCTTGCTCAGAAATAATCAGTTAAAAACTGCACTGGTTATGAGTCCAAGTCTCCGCTTCACTCAGAACTATTTAGAGCGTGTAATTGATTAAATCAGAACGAGAATGAAATCGTAACTATAAAACATAAAAAATATAAACTTGAATATCAATAAATTAATAATTTTCAATTAAGGAATTAAACATGCCAGGTTCTACAACTGATAAACAAATAACATTTTTCGATATTATAATTTTATTATTATCGATTTATGTTTTATTTTCTCTTATTATTGATACCTTTTTTAAATTAGCCCCGGAAGTTTCCAGATTATTACTTTTATTTGATGATTTAATATGTATTGTTTTCCTATTTGATTTTACAAATAGATTTATTAAGGCTCCATCTAAATGGAAATTTATAAAATGGGGTTGGATAGATTTAGTATCCAGCATTCCAACATTTGAATACCTTAGAGCTGGAAGATTAATCCGTTTAATACGAATATTCAGAGTTTTAAGAGCTTTTCGCTCAATAAAATATATAACTTCCCATATATTTAAACCCGAACAAGTGGCACTTTTGGTACGGTATCTTTGATTTCATTTCTAATGATGATTTTCGGATCTATTTCAATTTTGCAATTTGAAACTGCACCTGAAAGTAATATCAAAACAGCTGAAGATGCAATCTGGTGGGCATTTGTAACGATAACTACTGTTGGTTATGGTGATAGATATCCTGTAACTACCGAAGGAAGAATTATTGCTGCATTTCTAATGATTACAGGGGTAGCATTATTTGGAACATTCACTGGCTTTATTGCTGCCTGGTTTATGGGTGATAAGTCTAACAATAAGATTGAAAATTAAAAGAATAAAGTTGTTTTTGTAAAGTTCAAGAATGATTAATTGCATGCTAAAGGTAGTTCAGAGCGAAATGAGATTTTTCGATAAAAGAAAGTTGTAAATAATTTTATGTTCTTTTGGCCCATAAAATTTTAATTGATAGTTTATTAACGCAAAAATTTAAAAAACCTTATTGTTTAAATTCAACCTCAGTAGAAAACAGAATCCCCTGATTTTAACCTTATTTATTTGTTCTATATAAAAGAATAAGGTTGAGGTTTGTGGTTGGATTGTTTTCTGAGGTTAAAAAAACACCTTCTATATGACAAAATTCTCTTATTAAAACATACACCGCATCCCGTTAGGATTCACTATCTTTAAACCGGAAATTCAACATTATTTAATTTTAAAAATCACTAAATATTAATTACAGTTCTATGAAAGTTAAGTTTCTCAAAATCAGAATAGGGATAGTGTGCCCGTTTATTTTTTTATTATTAGTTCTATTAAATTCCTGTAAAAAGGATGAAGTGACTCTGGTTTTAACTCAGGAACAAAAATGGAATTCAGAAGTGTTCACCGCTATGCAGTCTATTTACTTATGGAACGATGCGCTGCCTACCACGTTGGATCCAGCAAAATACAGCACCACCGAAAAGGCTCTCGAATATCTGACGGGTTTAAAGATAAATCCGACGACAGGTAAGGCTATTGATCACTACAGCTTTTTAGACAAAATAGGTAATTTAAGTGGTGAAATAACCCAGGGAACTGCCAGTGGTGATTATGGTTTTATGGTAACTCCAGGCTATAACGAATCGCAGCAAGTATCGTTTTTTGTGAACTACGTCTACAAAAACTCTCCGGCAGGGTTGGCAGGTGTGGTGCGGTCGCAGGAAATAGTAAGTATCAACGGCAGTACTGCTGTTCATCCCGAAGTGGATAATCAGGGGTATCTGGTTTCTACATCTGCCGGGTATACCAATATGGTAAATGCTCTTTTCACTTCTACAAGTGCTTCTTTTGGTTTTAAAAGGTCCAATGGAACTACATTCACTACTTCGCTTAGCGTAGGAGCCTATTCTATCAACACTGTATTATGCGATAGTGTGTTTACGGTTGGAACCAAAAAAGTGGGATATATGGTTTTTAACCAGTTTTTAGGTGCAAGTTCACAAACTGAGTTGACAAATACCATCAATAAGTTTCAAGACAGTGGAGTTAAGTATTTAATTGTTGACCTGCGTTATAATGGTGGTGGATCAGTAGAAACCTGCGAGAAATTCAGCAGTATGCTGGCACCTGTGTCGGCAAATGCTAAAATGATGTATACCTATAAAATGAATACCGCTTTAACGGAGTATTATACCGCTAAAAATGAAAACTTCTCCACCAATTTTACAAAAACAAATACCTTCGAACCAACAGAACTGTATTTTATTGTGAGTGGTAGTACCGCATCAGCTTCCGAACTACTTATTAATAACCTGCTTCCATATTATTCCGGTAAATTATTTTTAATTGGAGGGACCACTTATGGCAAACCCTGTGGTTTCTGGTCCACGCCGATCGGGTATACCGAAAAACAAACAACGACAAAAGAAGGATATGATTTGTATGCTGTATCATTCGAAACTGTAAACGCAAACAATGAAGGAGGCTATTACGCCGGAATGACTCCCGGATCGACAAAATACAACGGAGTAGCAGCTTACGATTCGTATTACCTCGACTGGGGCAATGTGAACGACTTATGTCTGGCACAGGCTATTAACCACATTTCAGGTGGAGCATTTAAAGTGCCTTCTTCGCTCCAAAAAGCAAAACAGGTGCTTGCAACACCGTCTAATTCCATTGATCGTCAGTTCAAAGGTATGATCGATTTCCGGAAACATATGAAATAGAAAATTCATATATCAATATCGTTTAGTTAATGATTTTGATTCACTAACAAAACGACATTGATTCATAATTCATAATATTTAATTCATAATTTTGTCAACTTGTTTCCTTAATTTAGTCCAGGTATGTAGATGTGCAAATCCCTGAACTACCAAACCCGGAGGAAGAGGTATTTAAGTAATCACCAAATAATGCACAATTAGTCTTCTTTTTTTGAAATGCTTGCATTACCATTTCTTTATCAATTGTTAGACAGGAATAAAGGATTAAACAGATTTTTAAAAGTATTGATTGTTTGATCTTTTATCCAGTCATTCAGTATGATGTATGAGATCTTCGAATGGTATCTGACAACAATAATGTCAAATTATGCTGCCAATAATTATAACGGGCAACAAGGTGACCTTTGGGATTCCCGGAAGGATATGGTAATGTTTGGATCAACGATTATGGCAATTATTTACTTGATAAAAAAGGAGAATACAGTAACGGATATAAAATGGCTGATATTTCATGTTAATTATCTGTTTCGCTCTAAACTTCAATAATGCAGTGTGTGCAAATGATTGGAACGGAAAGCGAAAGACAATAGGGTTAAAGGATGGTTGATAGTACACCTTGCAAAGAAATAATCAGTTCAAAACTGCCCAGATTATAATATCTGGACCAAGAAAATTAATTTCAAAATATTCACAACTAAAAATAGAAAATGGAAAATGTATTTTTTGAACCCCGTGTTGGAGTTAATTATGAATCAACTGGATTTAGTGGCATAAAACTACTTGTTCTGGGAGAAAGTCATTATTGTAAACAAGGTTGTACGGATTGTGGCGATTTTATTCATACTGAATGTAGAAATTTCACAAAAGATATACTTGCAGAGTATCTTGACTATAAAAATGGTATCGGGGAATTTGATCATTGGATGAAAACATATACAAGATTTTGCAACATACTTTGTGAGAAAAAATTAGACGTAGATGAATTAACTGAATTTTGGGATTCTGTCATTTTTTATAATTATGTCCAATCGGCAGCTGAAGAAATGAGAGTCTCACCTTCAAATGAGCAATTCAAAAAAAGTACGGATGCTTTTATTCAAGTATTAGAGAAATACAATCCGGATTTAATACTCGTATGGGGAGAAAGATTATGGAATAAAATTACTGAATTTGGTAGAAAAAGTGATGAAGATATATTAGACAATGGAAATGGCCCATTTTACTATTTCACAGCCGGTGATAAAGAAGTACCTGCTTATGGCATTTATCATCCTTCAAGTTCAAGTTTCACTTATGAACATTCAAAATATATGAAAGAAGCAATTCGTTTAGTAACTCTAACGAAATAAAATCTCTTTTAGCCCCGGTCTGATCAGTTGCAGTCACCGGATAGTTCTACTCTTCGATTCGCTAAGAATTATGCTGATCATACAATTGATTCTGCTTGCAGGATAACGGGATCAGACACTATATCTGCATTCGTCAAACAATCACTGGCAATTCTGCGCATTTGGTCAGGACAACGTAACTTCTGCGGATTAAATATCAGACTAAGAATACCCCCTACCATTCTGGAATGAGGGTATTTTTGTCTCTAGAAAAGTGATGAAATGGAGAACTGACCCGTGACTTTTGTTTACCAGATGCGACATTTTCTCTACTAGGTTGCCCTGTTTCCGGACATATTTTGTACAAAAAGAACATTAGAAGGGTGTAAATTAAATCTATTTAAAAATAATTACACAAACAGTTTGTCATAATAAAAAGGTTCTGTATTTTTGTGAAATAATATTATTAAGTTAACGGTATTTTATTACTTACCGGTTCGTTTAGTTTGAATTAAATGCTGATCTGAAATGTACGGTGCAATTGAATTAGTTCGGATTCAAAAGAACTCTATATTCCGCCTTGCGGAATCAAAAACTAAAAGAAACAAATCGGTGAATAGGAATACAGATCCCGCCCCAAGCCCCTAAAGGGGATGTTAAGAGTGGTATGCGGGATTATTTAAATTAAGAAATAGATATTCTAGAATACGGTAGTAATTAATATTCCCTTTATGGCTTGGGGCAGAGTTTGTTTCATGAGAGGATAAACGGAAAAGAAGATCACGATAAGGCTTGATACTCAGATAAACCCTGAAAGTATACAGGATAAGCCCGAAAATCCTAAAAAGAGTAGGGAGCATTGGCCGAAAAGCTTGAGAGTAGGCAAAAAACTAAAATTTAATATTTCATGAAAAAAGGTTTATTGAAATTGTCACTCATTTTTGCGGTTGCATTTGTGATGACTTCGTGCTACACATTTACGGCAACCATCGGTAAAGGTCCACAAACAGGAACTAAAATTGTTTCACACAATCATTACTTAATTGATGGTCTGGCTCCGATTTCAACTGCAAATACCAAGGAATTAACCGGTGATGCGAAAGATTATTCAATTACTATTTCTCATTCATTTATTGATGGATTCCTGGCTATTCTGACAAGTGGAATCTATACACCTACAACAGTTACTATTACCAAGTAAACAAAACTGATATCATGGCAAGTTAGAAATCAATTTGTCATGATATTATAAATGCAATAACATGAAATACGTTTTACTTTCAGTATCTGTACTATTGATAGTTTATCCCATATATGCCATCCTAAAATGCCTGACAGTTTTTGGAAGTTTAACCAATTACGGAATGGGTGTTTTTATCGGGGGTTTAATTTTGTTATTATCCGGCTCTTTCTTAATGTACTCTATTATAAAATCAAATAAACGAAAAAAAAATTCTCTACAATGAAAACAGGAATACGCGCAATCAGTTTTTTTCTTTCACTTTCAATATTATTGGCAAGTTGTTCAAGTACCACCATGATACAATCAAATCCAACCAGGGCAAAAGTATTTCTTGATGGTGCATTTGTGGGTGAAACTCCCTATCAGCACAGGGATTCAAAGATCGTTGGAAGTTCGATGGTGGTGAAAATTGAAAAGGAAGGTTTTAACCCTCTGGTAACAACAATTACAAAAGATGAAGAAGTAAATATAGGAGCAATTATTGGTGGTCTTTTTGTACTTGTCCCTTTTCTATGGACCATGCAATACAAGCCTGCTCATAATTATAATTTAATTCCATTGACTACAGAAAACGAAACGCTACCTGAAATTCAGAATATCCAGATAAGTCCAAAGTCCAAAGCAGACAAGCTACGAGAATTAAAAGATCTGCTTGATGAGAAAATTATCACGAATGCAGAATTTGAAAAAGAAAAAAAGAAAGTACTTGACTCGAATGATTAACTGGCAGGAGTATAACCGTTAACACCTATCGTATCGCAGGCAGTTGTGCACTATCTGGTCGAAAGTAGTGGAGATAAAAAAGAACAAATATGGTTGAGTAATTTTTTTATTAAAAAAAATCAATTTAATCACCGGATGAAAAAAGGGGTTCTGTTTCTACTTCTTATCAGTTCCGTATCGACCTTTTCTCAGGGCATTGTGTTACGAACAGGGTATTCATATAGTCCGGAAGATGGACTTTTGATATTACCACCGTTAAACCTCTCGTTGGAATATGATTTCACATACCCCAATACCGGGTATATCGGGTTTTGTACAGGAGGAAATATTATGATATCTGCCTGGGGAGGGGCAGGCCTTTATTATGGCTATAAATTGAAATCATTTTTCATTGAGAACCGGTTTAACTGGTTTATACAAAACAGCTATCCCGAATATGGCAAAGAGAGAACCAGTCAGTTTTCAATAAACCCAAAGATTGGCTTTGAAAAGTATCACATGTATATCAAAGCAGGTCCTTATTTTGGAATAAAGGAAAATCCGGATCATGTACTGGACGTAAATTACCTGCATATCAAAAATGTGATAATTGATGTGGAAGCAGGATTTTACATAAGCATCAATGAAGAAGATCACAGGATAAACATTCATTCTTCCGGACTACTATAATACATAATTGTAGATGAGGTAATTAATTGCAATTTAGGATAGTACCTTAAGTTATACAGAGGGTGCAATTGAATAGACACTGATGAGATGGAAGTAGATACGACACATTCCGGTATTTGCAACGTGACAGGGTGATACCCGAATCCGATACAGGAAAATGAAGGAATAAAGATTAAAAATAAACAGACATAATTTTCAGGACTTTAAATTTAAAATTCACAAACAATGAAAGATTACTTTACATTTAATTTGAAAGCACAAAAGCTTTTATCGGTATGGATCCCCTTTTTAGTGGTATTTGTGATTCCATATGTATATCTAATGGTAAATATCAAGGATTTTATAGATCCACATCATCCTACTTCTATATTTGGATTTTATGGCATTCTGATTGTGTTGGTTATTCTCGCGTATGCCATTATTTTTTATATGGTTAAACTGACCATCGAAGGAATTGAATATAAAGGAAATCATTTTGTTTTTGACGGTACATTTGGTCAGTTTATGGGTCAGTTTATCCTTGGAATTTTCTTAACCATCATCACGCTGGGAATTTATTCTCCCTGGTTTATTACCACCATCCATAAATTTTTTGTGAACAACACTTCCCATGACTCAAATAAACTTGAATTTGAGGGAACTGCAGGCAAGTTGTTTAAAATACTCCTCTTAACGACCTTTCTGCCAATCCTTGTACTGATAATTGTCATGGTAATAGTTCAAATCAAAAACGGTCAGTCGAATGCAACTACTATGGGTTACTTTATAAACGTGATTACCCTGTTTATCATGATACCGTATATGTATTATTTCTACAAATGGGTGGTAAATGTAAAATTCAGGGAGTATGCCATTCGTTGGGAGACCGGTTTCTGGAATTCGTGTGGCAAGATATTGCTGGAAATATTCTTATCCATCATTACGATTGGAATTTTTTATCCGCTTGCAATACTCCGGTTGTATCAATACTTTCTCGATAGGACTTTCGCAGTTTCTGAAATTAGTAAAAAAGGATTTGGATATGATCTGGAAGCCGGCAAGGACTTTCTGTTTATCTGGGGACAGCTGTTGTTGTCTTTGATTACACTTGGAATTTATTATCCATGGGCTTATTGCAAGATTAACAGCCGGATATTCAGTAAAACCTATTCCGAAAAAATAGCTGTTGAAATAGTATAGACTTTGCTGCACCGGGGCTGAGTCTGGAAAATTGATGATTATAAAATAGAAAGTGAAACTCTGTTTTGTCCTGGTATTATTATTATTATTATTATTATTTGCTAAATTTGGCTAAAGCCAATATTCTGATTTATATTCAATCCTCCAGCTAAAGCTGGAGGCAATTAAATCGGACGATCTAAGCTTCAATGCCAAAAACGAATCAACCTACAATAGCTTTGAAATGACCGACGTTGATTTAGAACTACCAAAAATTATCGGTAACCTGAAAATAGAATATTGTCAGGCTTATTTTGGGGATGATAGCAACTATTATTTACCTGTTATGATTGACTTTGAAAAGGGTAAAAAATTCAGTTTTAATGTATGGGCTTGTT
>Ga0302167_10001219_pt1 | contig 11357 bp, 8 predicted proteins | sample I_Fen_N1_1_FD_193496 | JGI IMG/M metagenome (GOLD analysis project Ga0302167, IMG submission 193496) | Peat permafrost microbial communities from Stordalen Mire near Abisko, Sweden - I_Fen_N1_1 | ecosystem: Environmental > Terrestrial > Soil > Wetlands > Permafrost | place: Sweden: Abisko...
CCGTCCTTTCTTTCGAATGAATTGGTCATCCACTCGAATAGATCAGTCTCGCCCGTTCCTTCTACTGTGATCTCGATTTTCCCACCTCTGGTAACGGAAGATGGTCTTCCTGTAGGATCTGTTTCCTGTAGTAAGTCGTAATTAATCGACAATACATTGCGGCTCTTACCCGCAACTGTTAGTTTGGTTTTAAATGACATAATAAATATATTTTTAATTTTAAGAATAAATAATACCAAATATGGAAATATATCTTTCACAAAGCTAAGAATTATTATTATCCAAAAAAGAAAATTTTATTTTATTTTATTATGTTAAGTTGCTTAAAATTAAATAATTATCTTTAATCAAAGTGGTTATTATTCAATAAAGAAAACTATATAACTATCATTAAACTTGTATTAAAACTAACATTTGTAGATTTTAATTAAGTTTAATTTTTCATTTCTCCATCGACCTTTGAATAAATTCAAATAACTAAACCTCTACTATCCAATTTTATAATGGCTTCTTTCTTCGTCCAACATTTCAATAAAATTTTAATTTTATTGTCAGAATCATGTATTTCATCAAATTTTCCAATTGTCATTTATGATTGAAAATCAATGCAATTTATTTTTTCATTTAAAAATTCAACATCTATTCCCACAGGAAAATCAGCGATGATACAAACCACCAGTTTTTCTTGAATGAGAAATATTAAAATAAATATCCTATCCCTTTAAAAATGTTTTATTATCAGATATAAGATCAATTTCGATTTCGTTAATTTGATAATAATTTTTTAATACATATTTAAAAAGAACTCTCCCCAATAAAGACACTGAACATCCTGCAATCTTCTGTACTACAGAATTTTGCTTTTAAAATTTTCAGAGAAGCTTTTTAAATATTTATCTAATAGAAATCCATTTTTAAATTCATCAATAAATGCATATAGAATGTCATTAATAATTTTCTTCGACTGCTTTTAAACTCAAAACTCCCATAAATTCTAAATAAGGAGTCATCAATTTTTTATCAAAAACAGGAGGCACCAAATTCGTATCTGCTAAAAACTGCTGCGTATTGCTTCTGTCATAATAATAGGTATTTTCGTAAGCTTCTACTAATGATTTTCCTTCATGTATATCTTCTGTGAATAAGCTCAGTAGAGGATATATTGGTAAGTTATTATTATATTTCCATTGGTTGAGCCATTGATGATACTCCATTCCTTTTAAATCAATATCGTAATATTCATTCATTTTGGCGCAGAAATCAGTAAGTGAAACATCATTTTCAGGCAACGGAGAGAGGTGAAAATTGAGTCCAACAGCTTCTTTCTTTTTACTGATGTGCATGATTGCTTTACACATATAATCTACTGTCGTCAGTTCGTCCTTTAATCCCATCACAAGCGGAAACGAATTAAGCTCAACACAGCTTCTGATAAGCGATCCCCACCATTGATTCATCACGGTAGCTCCTGAAGTACTGTGACAAACCGCAAAACCTAACCTGAAATTGGTAATCGGAAGTCCTTTTTGTCTGGCTTTTTCGGCAATACTTTCCATCACCCATTTACTTTTTATATATCCCAAATCTCTGGAAACTGCTGCCATATTTTGATCGATAGAATCGTCTTCATACATCCATGTTTTCTTTGTGAAAGGTCTTCCCCAGCTAAATACGCCCATTGAAGATAACAGCATCAGAAATTTGATTTTTCCTGTCACCGCAAGATCAATGATATTGTGTAAACCGTCAATATTCGATTTTTTAATTAAAGAATAAGGCTGCACATAACTTACCGAACTTCCTGAATGATAAATGACTTCGATATGATTTGTAATAAAATTGTAATTTTCATCCTCCATTCCGAAATGAGGCAATGATAAATCTCCAATCATCGCGATAACTCGACTATCATAATCGTTCGACCACGATAATTTAAATTTTTTAAAAGTAGCTTTAATACGCTCCAGTCCTTCTTCCGACGATGAAGCACGTACTAAACAGTAAATATTTGCCGAAGTTTGTTGTAAAAGTTCTTCTAATAAATGAGATCCTACAAAACCTGTAGTCCCAGTTAAAAAAATACTTTTAGGATTTGTCAAAATATTTGGATCAGGCGATTCATCTATACTGAAATCAATATGTAATTCTGAGTCTTTAATTAATTCATTAATCATCATTTCAGCTTTACTTTTCTGAGAAACTTCTGTTTTTACCATTCGATTTTCAACTTCGTTAACAAAAGCTGAAATAGTTGTATAAATATAAAGTTCCGGCAAACTGATAAGATTTCTTACAGGTTCAGGAAGTAACATGTGCAGTTGAGCAAGCAGCAACGAATGACCTCCCAATTCAAAGAAATCATCTTCTTCATTAACCTCTTCCAGCGAAAGAAGATCTTTCCAGATATGTGTAACAATTTGGGTTAAATTATCTTCTTTCCATTTCGGAAGATTACTATTTTTCGTTTGATTTTCCGGAATTTCTAAGAGTTTTTTATCTATTTTTCCGGCATGATTTAAAGGCATTTTATCTACAATGAAAATCTTGTCAGGAAGCATATATGCGGGCATTACCTGTTGCAGTTTAGCCTTTATATTCTGTAAAACTTTTGCTTGATCTTCATTTATTGCAAGCTGAATAAAAGCAATTAAAGTAGGTAAACCATTTTCTTTTCTTTGAACTTTAACTGCACTCTGAGTAATCTGTGGTAATTTCGTGATATTATATTCAATTTCAGCAAGTTCTATTCTGTATCCTCTAATTTTAACCTGATCGTCTTTTCTTCCATAAAACTCCAGATTTCCGTCTTCTCTGCGCAGAGCCATGTCTCCCGTTTTATAAAGCGTTTTACCATTATTTAATTGATCTAAAAGCAATTCCGGAGCCTGAATAAAAGATTTCTTAGTGTCTTCTTCACGATGCAAATACCCTAATGCCAATTGAGAACCTCCAATATAAAGTTCTCCAACTGTACCATCTGTAACCGACTTTAAATTCTCGTCTAATAAAAATAAGTCTACAAATGGCATTGCAGACCCTATAATTCTTGGATTTATTTCATCTTTAAATTCGTAATTACTGACTGCAACCGTGGCTTCAGTTGGTCCGTAGCTATTAATCAGGCGAATCTTTTTATACCATGATTTAATCGTATTTTCAGTACAAGCTTCACCTCCAATGGCTATTGTATGAAGATTTCCAATAGGTTTGTTTGTAGGTAACGACGCCAAAACCATTGGTGGCATTAAAGGTACAGTATCAATATTGTGTGTAACAATAAAATCCAGAAGAGGCTCACCCACAATTTTATTATTAGGGTATAAATGTACGGTAGCCCCTTTAATCAAAGGTGTCCAAATATCTATTATTGCCGCATCAAAACTTGGAGATGCAAATTGCAGAGTAATATTATTAGCCGATAAACCTAAAACTTCTGCCTGATATTGTACAAAATTATAAAAAGAACAATGCGAAATAATTACACCTTTTGGTATTCCGGTACTTCCCGAGGTATATATAACGTAAGCAGGGTTTTCAGGTAAAATATCATTTGGAAGGTTGTCCGTTGGCATTTCTTGAAAACTTTCGTTAGCAATTAAAGAATCTAATACTATACTTTGAATTTGATCATTATTTACTTTTTCTAAATATTGATCTACAGTAACCATAAATTTAATCTGGGAATCGGTAATCATCATCTGAATACGGGCTTGAGGTAATTCCCCATCAATTGGTAAATAAGTCGCACCTAATTTTAAAATTGCTAAAAAAGTAATAATACGGCTTGTTGATTGGGGAATGCAGACTCCAATCAATCCTCCTTGTTGAACATTCTGAGTTTGTAAATAATGTGCTAACTGATTGGCTTTTTCATTGAGTTTTTCATACGTAGCCTTTTCAGAGCCATCGACAATGGCAATTTTTTCAGGATACTCTTTTGTGATTTTCTCAATTTGCTTTACAATATTGATTGCATTATTCTGAAAATTATTTTCCGAACAATAATTCAAATGATGAAAGTTTACTGGGTTGAGTTTTTTTTTCATGGAGTTTTAGTTTTGTGTGGAAAGAATATGAAGGTTTTTGATTTTTTAATGAAAATCCAATTCCTACCTATATATTATTCAAAATTATTAAAAAAATCAATACATAATGAAATATTAGTATTAATTAATTATTTATTATAAAACAATTTAAATTTCATCTAAATATTTTTATGTACATGTATCAATTTCATTTATTTTTGACAAATACAATAATTCACATATAAATAAACTCTATGTTTGAATAAACGTAATTCTTTTTCCATAGTTTTTTCACTTGTGGCTGGGAATACCTTAAAGAGGTTTCGTAACATTTACATGTTCGCTTTGGGAATATCTTTTCCTATAAGCTCTTCCATCTTTGAATTATGATCTTTAAAAACCTCGATGAGCATAACTTTTCTTTTCTGAATTCCTAAATATCTGTTACGAAGATTTTCGCAGGTTATTTCCTTACCTTCATCAAATAGGTTATTGTAGCATTCGAATAATCTTGCTCTTAGTCCTTCTAAAAAAGAATTTAATAGATGGTAGAAATTGTAGAAAACATCAAAACAAAAAAAAGCCTTTAAATACTATGATTTAAAGACTTTTGATTTTATTTGTTTCTCAACTTGCGGAGAGAGAGGGTTTTTGTAACTTCTTCTCATCCTTTTATTGATAAGCATTTCGCTGTAGCATCTCGTGAAAGGCCTTAAATAGGGCATTTGCAAAAAGCGGTAAAATCCAATATAAAAATTTTACGTAGTAAAAGTAGAAATTTCCGTTCAGTTTTGCAAGTAAAGATTGCTAAATTTTGAATAATTATAGCATTTAAATTTAACTGTAATTAAAGCAAGAACTATCTAATTCCTATTCTTCTTCATTTACCATTAATCTAAGGTATTTTAGGAGATTATTAAATATTCACAAAATAGCTTATCGCATGGAATTATATAATTTAAAACTTTCGCTGAGCTTAAATTCTTCAACTTCACCCTTAAAGACAATTTCACCACCATATTTACCTTTACCGGGTCCCATTTCTATTATATAATCTGAAAATTCAATCCCTAAAATATTATGATCTATAAAAATTACAGTACTACCATCTTTTATAAGATTGTTAAAAACTTGTAATATATTATAGGCATCTGTCTGACTTAATCCACTTAATGGCTCATCAAAAATAAAAACCTTATTTTTTAATTTTTTACCTATAAACTTTGTAAGTTTAAGACGCTGTGCTTCACCTCCTGATAAGCTATCAGTTGTTCTGAAAAGATTTAAATAGCTTAGCCCAAGTTTTTTTAAAAGTAATAATTTCTCATTCAAAGAATTATAATCATTAAAAAGCTCTAATTCAATAATTTTATCAATTGTTAAAACTAAGATATCATATATTGAAAAAGTTTTATATTTAAACATTAAAACTGTATCATTGAATCTTTTCCCCTTACATTCTTCACAAGTTATTTCGACTTCAGTTTTTCCAAAATCCAACGCATATTTAATTAAACCTTTTCCATTACAATATGGACACTGTCCTTGCTCAGTTATAAAGCTAAAAAAACTATTTTGCTTACCAGATATTTGACTAAAAATATTTCTAATATCATCAAAAACACCACTGTAGGAAGCTATTGTTGATATAATGCTACCCCTAATAGGTTTTTGATTTACAAATTCACTTCCTTTACAATTCTCAGAAAGATATCTTGCTAGAGTTGATTTACCAGAACCTGATGGACCATAAATACCTGTAATACAATTGACCGGAATTTCAATCGATAAATTTTCGATATTATTTCTTGTTATGCTATGAAATTTTAAAAATTCTTTACACTTTCTCGGGGTATATTTATTATGTAATTTTGTATTTTCGTTTGTAACTACTATATTTCCACCCTTATCACCAGAACCAGGTCCAAGGTTAATGATTTTATCAGTTCTATTTAGAAAATATAAATTGTGTTCTATCAATAAAACAGTATTTTGGTTATCTCTCAATTTTCTAAGAGATTCTAAAATAGAATCATACTCTGACACATGCAACTTTGATGAAGGCTCGTCTACTATATAAATCATCCCGGAAATTTGTGAATTTAAAATATTCACAAGTCTAATTCTTTGTAATTCTCCACCGGAAAGTGTGGGAATCCCTCTGTTTAAATGAAGATAATCTAAATTGCTTTCAATAAGCCCAGATATAACACGCTTTATATTTAAAAGAAGACGCGTAACATCTTTATTATTTTCTATCAATAAAGACTCATTAATAAACTTTAATAACTCTGAAAATTCTAAAAGATATAAATCACCAATATTTTTACCATTATATGTAAATTCAAGAACTTTATTTGAAAATCTACTTCCTTTACAGTGACTACAAATATTAAGCGTAGAATAATCTAAAACTTTTTTATGGTTTGATATATGGTTTTTATCACTACTGAGAGTTACCATCTCAGTAAGTAAACCAGTATACATAAATTCTTTGGTTCTTTTCTTACCAGAAATAGTGAAGGTAACTTTAAATTTATTATCAGATTTACCATATAGAAGAATATCTAGTTCTTCTTTCTTTAAATCTACTAATTTTGTAGTAACCGAAATATTATTAGCATCTGCAAATTTCTCTAAAACCTTTTGTTTATAGGATTTTTTCCAAGGTAGAAATGGTTCTTCGAAAATCGCTCTTTGCAAATCTATCATTTTTTCAGATGATAAAGAATGCTCAACTCCTAAACCTTCGCAAAAGGGACAAGAATTTAGGGGGTTATTAAAAGAAAATAAGTTAGGAGATATTTTATTTTCTGAAGCAAAAATAATTCTAAAATCCTTGTCTATCTTAAGAAAAGTTGCAATAGTAGAACGCGGATTCACATTAAAATTTTCTTGTTTCAAGGCTATTGCGGGTGCAACATTCTTGTAATCATTCACAACAAAGTTGGCAACATTATTTGAGATATTGTTTGAAACTTTGTCCCATTCAAATTGAGAAATCGCATAAATAGTGCCATAGGCCAAGGAACTTTTCCCCGAACCACTTGGTCCAGCAATACTCCAAAAAGATCCCTTAGGTATTTCTAAGTCAATGTTTTTTAGATTGTTAGTCTTTATTCCTTGATAGCTGATAATATTTTCCTTCATAGCCACACCAATTACAATCGGATCTTCGATTCATTAATAAGTTTGAAAAATTTTGTTCCCTCATCATAAATTCTGTTCTTGAGTTGCTCATAATAATATTTTTGAGCCCTGCTAAAGATTTAAACGCTTCATTAGCTGTTATCGATGCAGAAAGTGCAGAAAGAGGAGGAAAGCTTCCCACTTTTCTTGTCACATTATTTAGCTTATATATGTTAGAAGTGTCAATTTCATTAATTTCATCAAGATTAAGTCTAAAACATTCTACACAGGCAGTCTTATCTGGTATTACCACCTGTCCAATCAATGATTGATGTAGATTGTACCCCCCTCCAATTATATGATTAATCTTATTTTCCATTGCATATTCGCCAATAATTTTACTAGTTTCATCAACGGTAGGAAAATCTGCACAATTGATAATCAAGTCAATATCTAAAATATTTCCTTTTTTAAAAAAATCATCATCAAGCCAATCTTCAAAAGATTCTACTTTAATTTCTGGACGGATTTCCTTTAAGCGTGTTGTCATTACCGAGACTTTACTACTTCCTTCATCAGATTCTTTAAATCCTATTTGACGATGCAAATTACTTATATCTACCTTATCAGGATCTACTAGAACAAATTTATTCACACCAGACATTGCTAGAGATTGAACCACCCAATTCCCCACAGAGCCTAAGCCAACAATCATTACTTTTGACTTCTTTATTCTATTAAATGTCTTAAGTACCTGTGATTGAGATTCTAAATAGTCTTCCAACAATGTAAATATCCTTGGATAGGTTTTATAACTTTCATCGTAAAGAACGTCCATATCAATGAGAATCGAATTACTATTTAAGAAAGATAATAGTTCAAAAAACGATTGTTCTTCCTTCGAAGTTAATTCCTTTTTTGCCAGCCATTTTGACAAGGTTTGAGAACCGTCTAGCTCAAAAAGATAATCAGAAACAGAAGGATCAATCTTTAAAATAATAGACTTTCTTATATTTGACAAAAAGAACTCTGTATATTCACTCTTCGCTACAATGGCAACAGAAGGCCTAAGCTTTAATTTACTAGACTTATCCACAAATAATACAATTAGGGTTCTTTGTAATGTTTAAGTAATTTATTTCCAATTTATCAAATAATAGTTCACCTCTACCAAATAAACTTGCGGTACCTGTTGCAAAATAATTTAAAATCGTCATAGCTGCATAACTTACAGAAAATAGAGACATCGACGACAATCCACCAACTTCAAATCTATTATTAATAATTTCTTTGTCAGGTATAGCAGCTAAGTTGTAGTGTGGTTGCCAATCTTTCAAAGATTCTGAAAAATAAGAAGTGTAACAATCTACGCAAGGAGTTTTGTCAGGAATAATTAATTCTCCTGTGCTCATTAGATGTGCATCAAATCCTCCAGCTACAAACATTGGGATTTTTTTCTCATTACATGCTCTCCCTACTTTTAAACTTGTAATACCTATATAAGGTTCATCAAGAGTATTTATTACAAAACTTGATTTATTTAGCCAATTATCAAGAGAGGTATTATAATCAACCACCTCATTATAGTTTTCACAAATTAATTCACTATCAATACTCATCAAATAATCTTTTAATGCATCCACTTTTGGACGGCCTATATCTGAGCTTTTAAATCCGTAATGCCTTTGTACAGAATCAGAGGTTATGTAATCCTTATCAACTAAAATTAAATTCCTTATACCGGACATTACTAATTGAATGGCTATTCCCGAACCAATTGCACCAACTCCCAAAATAAGTATTTTCTGATTTTGCAATTCTTTTTGGATTTCGTATGATGGCCTTTCAAAGACAGAATCAAAATAATTCAATTGTCTATCATATCTTCCCATGTCTGAAATTGACAAAATACCTTTTTCCTTATCGAGTGTAGTTATACAAAAAATGATTTTTTCTTTTAATAAATAATTTAAAAATTCAAAAACATCAGTTGATAGACTGACTGAATTATTGGCACATATTTCCGAAATTGTATCCTTATCGTTTAGTGACTGAATGATTTCAGTAACCGAAAGGGTAACCTTTAAAGTTACCCTTCTTCTTGAATTAATAAAATAAAACTCTATGATGTCTTCACCTATTTTATACACATCTACAGATGGATTTATAGAATAAACATAATTAGGATTTATCATATCTATCTAATACTGTATTACCCCCGCATTAACTGCTAAAAATCTTCCCCATTGTTCTACATTAGCTGGTTGTGCTTGTCTTGTGCAAACTCTTGTACAACATTCGCTGACTTTTCCGCTACAGGTTGCAGTGTATGCTGCAACTGATAGTTCATTATCAGCAATAATCTCAAATTTAAAATTCTTAGCTTTCTTTTTTGTTTTTAGTTTTTGTTTGTCCATTGTAAAATTTTTATGAAAAGTTGAAGTCAAAAATATGAATAATATCGTACAAATTATTAATTAAAATATTAATCGTTAAATTTAAACATATTTACATTAGATATCATTACGGATTTCCATAATAATTAAATATTTGATTTTACTATGGATTTAAACTGTATTTACAATAATAGCTATAAGACATCTTTCTTTATTTCTTTCAAAAACTATCAGTAAACTCAGTTAATTCTGGATAATTTTTTACAACTTCATCTGCATTTTTCCAGGCAAGCTCTTCCCTATTTAAATCATGACCTTCGAACATTCTTTTCGGAGAAATAAAATGTCGGTACTCGTGAAATAGCACCCAAATAGTATCTAAAGGTTGTAAAACATTTTTAAGACTAATCCTGATATGCTTATTATCTGTATTATAATCCTCAAAATTTGAAAATTACACATCGTATCGAACAGATATTTTAATACCTTTTTTATATAGGTCATCAATAATTTTCGTAACCAATATGTGGTATAATTCTAATTTACTATTAGCTCACTTATAAGTTGTTCTTGTTGCTTTGTTATGATGATTTTAATTCTTATTTCAAATGTTTGACCAACTCCGCCATTTTTTAATCCACAATCATTTTCGCTTAATCTGTTTTTAATAATTCAAAACATTGTACTTATTTTCTTAGGAACAGGTTTCAACTCACCAGCAAAATCCAGCATAAAAACCTGACTTCCTTTAAATGGATTATAGGACGGCTGATAATCAATATAGCCCGAAGAATGTAGATTCTTCAGGCATTTGTGATAGGTGGCTTTGGAGTGGATTTTACTGATCCGCATCACTTCATCCCGTGAAATACTGACCGGATTTCGGAAACGGTTGAAATTCCAGAATTGGAATAATGCTAAGTACAGACTGATGTGTGTAGGATTAAGTGTATTGTCCTGAGCCACCTTTTCATAGAAGCCTGTGAGATGTTTTATATAATTCATTTTTGTTTATTTCGGAATTAGTAAATTATCCCTTGTCATTTAACATTTTTTCAATGTCTTTGTAATTGTAGTATAATGTCCCTCCTACACGAGTATAGGATAAAGTTCCACTGACACGGAGATTCTGTAATGTTCCGGTAGAAATTTTCAGAAGTTCTTTGACCTCTGATGAGCGCAGCCATAATTTCTGCTCTGAAATTTTGATATTAAAAAGATTTTTAATGTCTTTAAGCAATTCGGTTTTGAACTCCTGAAGGTCTTCTTTGGTAACAAGGTTTACTCTCATAGTTTCTTCATTTTTGTTTTTGATAAAATTTCTTTTGCAAAATTGGAACATCAAAATCGTTAAAACAATAGTGTTAAAGGGAGTTGGATTGAATAAGAACAATCTGGAATAATTTGGAAAGACGTGGAGATTAAAAAAGAATAAATAAGGATAATTTGGAATCTTTAAACAAATTTTAAGAAAAACAAAAAACAAGTTCCGCAGTTTTTTTCCCTTTTTGCAAAAAAGGCAAGAGCGTCTTTGGATATCAAACTTGAAAAGTTTGTATATACAAAGACACATCTTGCCGCTAAAATCAACGAATGTTATTTCAGAGATCTAAAACAAAGAAATAGAATCATAATTATTATGTAATTAATTGAAAACCAGTATCTATTTTTTGTAAATCTGTTTTGGAAGTTGGCATATGATGAAAATTGTATGTCTTCAAACCAATTTAGACATTTTGGTTTAAATCTTTAAGGAGGATTTTCGGTTTATAAACTTACTAATTTTTGTTGGTTATATATTTGTCTT
>Ga0302167_10001225_pt1 | contig 11299 bp, 8 predicted proteins | sample I_Fen_N1_1_FD_193496 | JGI IMG/M metagenome (GOLD analysis project Ga0302167, IMG submission 193496) | Peat permafrost microbial communities from Stordalen Mire near Abisko, Sweden - I_Fen_N1_1 | ecosystem: Environmental > Terrestrial > Soil > Wetlands > Permafrost | place: Sweden: Abisko...
GAAGTTATAAAACGACAATCTAAAACGTCGGATATGACTCATAATGAGAAATTTTTATTATCAATTTCAGAGGAATGGAGACCGGTTATAGCTAAATGGCTCGATTATAAAAAAGAGAAAAACCAACCTTACAAGGGTTTCACCTCGTTAACTACAATGTTTAAAAGATTAGTGTTATTTTCCAATAATGACCCGATTGTAGGAGCAGAAATAATTGAGAATTCCATTTCAAACAACTATTCAGGCTTTTTTAAGCCAAGTATAAAATTAAATCATCAGCTGGAAACAGGTAAGACATTACAACCTAAAACCGATGATGCAAAACAAACTTTACTAAATAGGTTAAAATGAGTAATCTAAAAAAAATAATTAATAGCTTGGGACAGTCCGGAGTTAAAATTGAGCGCAAAGCAGAAGTCCTTAGTTTTGGCAATCTTGATCTCTGTAAAAGAGTATTTTCAGAATTTTTTGAAAAATTAGATGAAACTGCAATAAATTTTGAGTGGCTACCAGAATATAATGAGATAGTGGAATGGATGTCAAATACAAATGGCAAGGGACTGTTGCTTATGGGTGACTGTGGTCGTGGAAAAACAACTATTCTACGCTCTGTAATTCCATTGATATTTTACCTGAAATTTAAAAAAGTTGTAAAGTCAATTTCAGCGAATGAATTAAACCTCCCGGATTCACAACGTGCGATAAAAACAATTGGTTGGTCTATAATTTCGACTAGTTGGTGTTTTAATATAGATGAGGTAGGTACAGAAAACGCTGAATCTAATTTTGGAGAAAGATATGAGCCATTTAATAAAATCATTGACAACGCTGAAAATACGATAAAGTTGGTATTTATAAGTACCAATTTGACAAAGGAGCAATTATTGCAAAGATATGGTGAACGTACGTATGATCGACTTATACGACTTTGCAGAGTTGTAGAGTTTAAAGGCCCATCACTTAGAAAATAAATAACCAAAACATTGAATTTAAATAAACTACTAATAATATTTATAATGGAAAAGAATAAAAAAACTATAGAATTAAGAAATGAGAACTGTAGAACTTGGAGAATGAAAAATCAAGATAAAATCAGCAAAAACCAATCTGATTGTTTGGTGCGAAAGGAGTTAGGTTGTAATGATATTCAAAAAATAGATATTAAAAAGAAAAAAAATAGGTCAATGAGAGATCGCAGAAAACGCAAGTCGGCCTATTTAAATGAGAAGCAATCGTATGAACGTGTCTACATAAGATTTCTTATAATTGAAATTATATATTGGAGGTTAAAATAATATTGTCCATTCGGTGAAATTGAACAATCCCCAGAAATTCAAATTGGTGAGTTTGTAGTAAAGAAAGCCATTCAATCTAGTGTTTTGAATGGCTTTTTTAATGAGTAATGCTTATAATTGAACGTACTAGTACGTAATGCTGACTATCTGTTGCCAATCATTCTTAAATACTATGATATAGGTGAGGCTTCATATGAACTCATTGCAGTAATGAAGATTTTGAAACTGCACTTTTACTTGTACCCAAATTGTAAGACAATCGACCTTTAAGTCAGTATGAAAAAACAAAACTAATAGCAAGCAAACTACTAGTTTCTAAAATTCAAAGCCATTTCAGCCACAAACTTCAATCAATGATCCAAGAGAATCTGGCTTTATTACTATTGATTGACAGATTAAAACTTGAAGAAATCTAAGCAGAATATCTTTATTTGCAAAAGAAAAGGATATGTGAAAATAAATTCGTAATTTTGAGCCTGCTAACCTATTTTTCTGTCTTGAAAACCGAAAAGCATACACGAAAAGAAATTATTAACATCCGGCTTAAACAAGCTGGATGGAATCTATCCGACCGTACTCAAGTAATTGAAGAGTTTACTATTATTGTTGATAAGGGACTTGTAAGCGAAGCCCCAACGCCTTATGCTGGTCATCAATTTAGTGATTACGTGTTACTTGGTAAAGATGGAAAACCACTTGCGGTTGTAGAAGCAAAGAAAACATCTGTTGATGCTGAGCTTGGAAGAGAACAAGCAAAGCAATATTGCGAAAATATTCAAAAAGAGTCTGGCGGATTATTACCCTTTTGTTTCTATACTAATGGTCATGAAATACATTTCTGGAATTTAGGTACCTATCCACCTAAAAAGGTTATTGGCTTTCCCACAAGAGACGATTTAGAGCGGTATGAATATATTAGAAGAAACAGGAAACCATTAGCTTTAGAATTGATTAACACTAAAATTGCCGGACGTGATTACCAAATACAGGCCATTCGGTCTGTTATGGAAGGAATCGAAAAGAAAAGAAAAATATTTCTTTTAGTTATGGCAACTGGAACTGGAAAAACCAGAACTACCATTGCGTTAGTGGATGCATTAATGAGATCAGGTTGGGTCGAACGCATATTGTTTTTAGTTGACCGAATAGCATTGAGAAATCAGGCTTTAGAAGCATTTAAAGAGTATTTGCCCGATGAACCAGCTTGGCCAAAAATTGGGGAAAAATCAATTGCCAAAGATAGACGGATTTATACTTCTACTTATCCCACTATGTTGAACATAATCAGGGATGAAGAAAATTCGTTATCACCTCATTTTTTTGATTTAATTGTCATTGATGAGAGTCACCGGTCAATCTACAATACCTATCAGGAAGTACTTGATTACTTTAATACAATAACGCTTGGACTAACTGCAACTCCAACAGATGTAATTGACCACAATACTTTTAAGCTCTTTGAATGTGAAGATGGATTACCTACATTTGCTTATTCGTATGAAGAAGCAGTAAATAACATTCCTCCTTACCTCTGTGATTTTCAGGTAATGAAAATTCAAACAAAATTTCAAGAAGACGGAATAAGTAAAAGAACGATAAGTCTTGAAGATCAAAAGCAATTAATTTTAGAAGGAAAAGAAGTTGCCGAAATTAATTTTGAAGGTACTGAACTCGAAAAAACTGTAACAAACAAAGGAACGAATGTTACTATTGTTAAGGAGTTCATGGAAGAGTGTATAAAAGACCCAAATGGAGTTCTACCAGGCAAGACCATTTTCTTTTGTGCTACAAAAGCACATGCCAGAAGGATTGAAAAGATATTCGACTCACTTTATCCCGAATATACTGGAGAATTAGCAAAGGTATTAGTATCAGATGACCCAAGAGTTTACGGGAAAGGTGGATTGCTTCACCAATTTACTCACAGTGACATGCCGAGAATTGCAATAAGCGTTGATATGCTTGATACCGGAATTGATGTACGTGAATTAGTCAACCTTGTTTTTGTCAAACCAGTCTTTTCTTACACCAAATTTTGGCAAATGATTGGACGTGGAACCAGACTATTAGAGCCTTCAAAAATAAAACCATGGTGTCCTGAAAAAGACACGTTCCTTATCATGGATTGTTGGGATAACTTTGAATACTTTAAACTCAATCCAAAAGGAAAAGAGTTGAAAGCACAAATACCGCTTCCAGTGCGATTTGTTGGTCTCAGAATTGAGAAAATTGAAAAAGCTCTTGACAAACAGGAGGAACAAATAGCGCAAAAGGAAATTGAAAAGCTACGCATTCAACTAGCTGAATTGCCACAAAACTCTGTCGTCATTCAAGATGCAAAACCAGATTTGGCAAAAGTCGAAGAAGATAGCTTTTGGAATTATTTGACCCATGATAAAATTGAATTTCTAAGGCATACAATCAAACCTCTTTTCAGAACAGTTTCTCAAACTGATTTCAAAGCTATGCGCTTTCAAAAAGATGCTTTGGAAATATCCCTTGCACACCTTTTTGAGGAAAAAGAGAAGTTCGATACCTTGAAGGAAAATATCATTACTATTGTAAGTGAACTACCTTTGTCTGTAAATATAGTGGCAAAGCATACTTCGTACATCAAACAAGTTTTAAGCAACCATTTTTGGGCAGTCATAAACGACAATGGATTTGATGAATTATCCGATATCATTTCACCTCTTATCAAATTCCGTGAACAACGCTTTCAAGCAGATGGTCCTGCCAAGCTGAATTTGCAAGATGTATTAAAAACGAAAGAAATGGTGGAGTTTGGTCCACAAAACGAAGCAGTAAGCATTACCAAATATCGTGAAATGGTTGAAGCTAAAATTGCTGAGTTAACTGAACGAAACCCGGTTTTACAGAAAATAAAATCCGGACAATCCATTTCAGATGAAGAAGCCAGACAATTAGCTGAAGAGCTTCACGAAGAAGATCCACATATCACTGAATCACTTTTAAGAAAGGTGTATAAGCACCAAAAAGCAAAGTTCCTTCAGTTCATAAAACATATCTTAGGTATTGAGATTTTAGAGAGTTTTGATGAACAAGTAAGTAAAGCAGTTCAGCAATTTATTCAGGAGCATTCCCACTTGACGACCAGACAGATTGAGTTCCTGAAACTATTAAAAGAATATATAATTGAGAGAGGAAACATTGAAAAAAGAGATTTGATTCAGGCACCATTTACAATAATTCACCCTAAGGGTATCCGTGGCATTTTTTCCCCGGACGAAATAAAAGAAATTTTAGTATTAACAGAAAAATTCGTTGCATAACATGAGCTTATTAAATAGCAATCCCGAGATAGCATCAAAGATAAAAGACCTCTGGCAAAAATTTTGGAGTGGTGGTATTTCAAATCCATTGACTGCCATTGAGCAAATTACCTATTTGCTGTTTATGAAGAAAGTAGATGAAAATGATTTAGAGAATTTGGCGAATGCAGAATTTACTGGCGACCCTTTTACATCAAAGTTCGATGGTATTTATTTATTACCACAAGACAGACCAAAAGAAGATGCAACTCCAGAAGAGATTGACGCAATTGAGAAATCGAGAGGAGTAGATAAGCAAAGTCTTCGTTGGAGTCAATTTAAAAGAATTGCACCAACAGAAATAATGCTTTCGCATGTGCAGCAATATGTTTTTCCGTTTATCAAGGAGTTAGATAAAGAAGAATCTCCTTTTGCTAAACACATGGCCAACGCTGTTTTTATCATTCCCAAACCTTCGTTACTAAAAGAAGCTATTGACACTATTGATGCAATTTATTTAGAAATGGAAAAAGATGCCAATGAAAAAGGACAAGATTTTCAGGACATTCAAGGTGATGTATACGAAATGTTGTTGAGTGAAATTGCATCGGCAGGTAAAAATGGTCAATTTAGAACACCTCGTCACATTATAAAACTTTTGGTCGAATTAGTTGACCCACAATTAGGACATCGTATTGCCGACCCTGCTTGTGGTACAGGTGGTTTTATTTTGGGAGCTTATCAATACATGATAACGCAACTCGACAAAGAGAAAGATCAAAAAGAGCCGGATGAAGATGGTTTTATTCGTAGTAGTCGCAGTGCCTTATTGACCGAAGATGTAAAAGAAATTTTAGGCAATAGCCTTCATGGATATGACATTGATCAAACTATGGTTCGTTTGGGCTTAATGAACCTAATGATGCATGGCATAGAAAGCCCACAAATAGATTACAAAGACACCTTAAGTAAAAGTTATACAGAGAATGCCCAATATAAAATAGTATTAGCAAATCCACCTTTTACCGGAAATATTGATAAGGGCGATATAAACGAAGAGTTAGCATTAAAAACCACCAAAACGGAACTGCTATTTATTGAACGTATTTATAATATGCTTGAAATGGGTGGAACAGCCGGTATTGTAGTTCCACAAGGGGTATTGTTTGGAACGGGAAGCGCTTTTGTAGATGCTAGAAAATTAATGATCGATAAGTCTGAATTGAAAGCGGTGATTACTGCTCCTAGCGGAGTTTTTAAACCTTACGCTGGTGTAAGTACAGCATTATTGATATTTACAAAAGGTGGTGCTTCTGAAAATGTTTGGTTCTATGATATGGAATCAGATGGCTATAGTTTAGATGATAAGAGAAATAAACTAAAACTACCTGACGGTAAAGATGATTATGGAGATTTGCAAGATATTGTCAAGCATTTCAAATCAAGAGACATTCAAGCAGAGAATGACAGAAAAGGCAGATTTTTCTTTGTACCCAAATCTGAAATTGTTGAAGCTGATTATGACTTAAGTTTTTCGAAACATAAAGTTGATGTTTTTGAAGATATTAAATATGAAGAGCCAAAAGTCATTTTAGAAAAATTGAATTCAATTGAAGAAAGTTTAGTAAAAGAATTAAAATCACTGGAAAGCTATTTTTAAGATGAAGGATAATAAATGGTCATATAAACCTTTATCGGCATTATGTGGCATCAATTTGGGAAATACACCAAGTCGAAGCAAAAGTGAATATTGGGGTAAAGGTTATTCTTGGGTTAGCATTTCTGATTTAAAGGGAAAATATATTTCCAAAACCAAAGAAGAAATTACAGATATTGCATTGGTAGAATCGAACTGCAAAATTGTAAAAGAAGGAACTCTATTAATGAGTTTCAAACTAAGTATTGGAAAGCTCGCTTTTGCAGAAAAAGACCTTTATACCAATGAAGCAATAGTTGCTTTGCCAATAAAAAATGAATCAGAGTTACTTAATGAGTATTTGTATTATGTTTTAAAGTCAATCCCTTTGGTAGGCGGAAATCAAGCTGCAATGGGGCAAACTTTAAACAAACAGAGTCTTTCTGTTTTACAGGTTCCACTTCCTCCAACATTAGATGACCAAAAACGGATTGCCAAAATTCTTTCAAAATGCGAAACGTTAATTCAAAAAAGGAAAGAAAGTATTGATTTGTTGGATGAACTTCTGACATCTACTTTTTTAGAAATGTTTGGTGATTCTCGAGTAAACTCAATGAATTGGGAAATGGATTCAGTCATTAGTTCTGCTGACTGTATTGTTCCTGGAAGAGATAAACCTAAAAGTTTTTCAGGATTAACTCCATGGGTTACTACGACCGATCTTGTGCATTTAGGAAGGACAAAAAAATCAAAGCAAAACATAGGGCTAACTGAGGGTGAAATTGCTCAAGTTAGAGCACGAGTTATCCCAAAGAACAGTGTTATTATGACTTGTGTTGGAGATTTAGGTGTAATTACTATTGCTGAATATGAAATGGTCATCAATCAACAATTGCATGCATTTCAGTGCAAACCTGAAATGAATAATACATTTCTAATGTTTGTTTTGTCTTTTCAAAAAGAATTTATGTACAAAGTAGCTTCAAAAACTACTGTTCCATACATGAATAAAACAAATTGTAATAGTATTCCTGTTATTAAACCGCCTTTAGACATTCAACTAAAATTTGTTCAGATAGTAGAAAAAGTAGACATTATTAAAGAGCAATACAGATTTAGCTTAGAAGAACTTGAAAATCTTTATGGAAGTATCAGTCAAAGAGCATTTAATGGAGAACTAGATTTAAGTAAAGTAGATATTTCAGATATGGAAGACTCAAAAAAAAAAGATGGTGCTGAAGAAATAATAGAACTATCAATGGAAGAAAAAAATGAAGCTGAAAAACAACGAGCTCAACTTGAAGAAATTGTAGATCAAAAAACAGAAGATAATACATATCTGAGTAAAAATTGCCTTTTCTATATTGAAAGATCAAAAGAGTTACGAGCAAAAATTTCAGAATTAGAAAAGAATAAAGAGCTCCAAATTGATTCTATTAGAGAAGCTTTAATAGAATTAAATAGTCTTGGAGAGGTTCTTATAGATGAAGTGAAGGAATATACTCCTTGGCAAGTTGACCAGCACAAATTCGTAGAACGTTATATACAATTATTGCCAGAAAATATCTTGGCTGAATACCCATACATCAATTTGTTTTCAAGACACAAATTTGATTATAGTCGGATGTCACTTGACTTTTATTACGGCATTCCAGATGAGATAATTGCAAGATATGGAAGTATCGAAAGTAATACAGTAGATTTGGAATTCTTTTTTAAAAAACGTTTCTCAAACCGTACATTTACAATGTTAGATGTACAAATAGAGTATAATCGCTATGTATATTTAATGGGCGGTTGGTATGAGTATGATGAACTGAAACAATTCATATTTAAATCATTAGAGGGTGATAACCCACTTCTAAAACAAACATTTATTGAAGAAGAAAGATGTGTTAAACTTGAAGTAATATGAAACTCATTAGGTTTAAAATAAAAGATAAAAAAGGTTTTAGGGCTTTGCAAGAAGACTTTGAAATCTTCTTTTTGCGTGATTTTGACTATCAGTTTGCTCAAGATTTCAACCCCAATATATTAGCAGGTAGAAATGGAAGTGGAAAGTCAAATGTGTTGGAGGCTTTAGCAAATATATTTTACCATTTGGATTGTATGTACAATGATAGTTTACCAGATGGATTTTTAAAAGGAGATGATAATCATAGTGGTTTTGACAATACTATATGTGTTGTAGATGCATTTGAATTAGAATATTTTATTCCAGTTCCAGATGAGTTTAGAGACGAAACTAACAAAGCGTTAACTAATATTGCATTTATTCGAATCTCTAAAGAGTTTGCTAAAACCCCAGTCTTTGAATGGGTAAACAAAAATGAGTACTCAACTCAAAATGAAATATTAGGTAAAAAAGAAATTCAGAAACTTTTGCCAACTTATGTCCTAGGTTATTCTTCTGGTGAAAATGAATTATTGAGCCTTCCATTTTTTAAAACCCGTTTTTTACACTTTGATGAATATGCAGATAAATTGTCTAAACAAGAGAACTATGGGACACCACCAAAACCGGAGGGACGGCTTGTGTATCTTGATTATCAATACAGTCAAGCCATATTACTTGCTAACATTTTAATGCAAGACGACAAAGTTTTAGAGCCATTTAGAAATGAAATTGAGTTGGTCGGTTTGGATGAGTTTAGATTAATTATTTGTCAAGATAAGTATATTGATCTTCATGAAGATATATTGAGAGACAAAACTCGCAAAATAGAAGAATTGTATGATGAGAAGCCGAATGCAGTACAATTAACAACCAATTTGAACGATAGTATTGAAAGACTAAAGCAATGCTCAACTTGCTTCAATTATGATAGCTTGGAATTCGAATTTGGTGAAGTTAGCCGTGAATATCTTGTTCTTGATTACAAAGTAGATGAAGAAACTAAAAAAGCTTTTCGGTTTCATTTTTCGAATAATCCACTAGAGCTATTTCAATTATTTCAAATTTTGCTTGAACTTAATGCCTATGTTGTTTCGAAAGAAGATAAAAATAGAGTATATCAATCAAAGAATATTTTTATCAATCATGACATTTACCCAAGTCCCTTGGAGGATGATCGCATATTAAGATTCAAGAATCTTTGGATTAAGAAGAACGGACTAGATAATCCACTCTTTACGAAAGAGCTGTCTGATGGAGAATATCAATTCTTGCATACTCTTGGTCTTTGCTTGCTTTTCAAAAATGAAAATTGCTTATTTCTTCTCGATGAACCAGAAACACATTTTAATCCTGATTGGAAAGCAAAATTTATTTCAAGCATACGGCACTGTTTTAAACAAAAAAATGAGGATACGATGCAGGAGATGTTAATCACTACGCATTCTCCCTATTTAGTATCAGATAGCGAATCAAGATATGTGTTTGCATTTATAAAAGATGAAAACAAAAAAATTGTAAGTTGCGAACAGCCCGATTTCCAGACTTTAGGTGAATCAGTAAATAATATCTCAGTTAGTATATATGATAAAGCTAACACAATTGGAGATTATGCTCTTCAAAAATTAAATGAGTATAAAGATAGATTCAATAAAGGAGAAAATGGAAGAGTTCTAATTAAGGAAATGAATAAGAGTCTTGGAGATTCACTTGAAAAAACACTTTTGATAAACCGTATTCTAGATAAAAAATAATGCTATTCCCATACAAATATATAAATCATGAAGTAGAAAAGTTTCAGAAATACTCTGATTTCTTATTCTTGGACGTTTGGTGCAAAGCAAGCAAACCATTTAGTTCTAAGGACCTTATGAAAATGCCAGAACTAAAATCGATATATGAAAGATTGCATAATGAAGATTCTGATGGTGCGAGATTCTTTAATGGGCATATTGAATCTATTTATGAGGATTTTAGGCATCTAGATAAGAAAGATAGAGACGTTTTAAAGTCATGGTACAAACTCAACAATGATATTAGTGGCTTATGTAAAGATAGATCTTTACAACCAATCAGCTATAACAAACTAATACATGCTTACCCAGATTTAGGAAAAAAGATTAAGTCATTTTACACTAAGTTGTATGGTTCTGGAAGCCCTTTTGATCTTGTTGCTTTTGGTGATTTTAGGTTAGTTATTTCTAGGCATTATGTTGAGTTCATGCAAATAAACGATGAAGAAATATGTCCGTTTTGTGGGATAAATAGTATTAAAGGAGTTAATCATACTAAAAGGGAAGCCTACGATCATTTTATTCCCAAAGCCCAATATCCTTTTACTTCGGTTAATTTCAAAAATCTTGCTCCAATGTGTCACGAATGCAATTCTTCTTACAAACTTTCAAAAGAACCATTGATGCACATAGATCCAATTACGAAAAAAACTTTGCCATTAAGACGAAGAGCTTTTTATCCATATAGCAGTAAAAAATGGGATTTTCAAACCAAAGTTGAATTGACAAAAACAGATATAGAAAATTTAACAAAAGCAGATATCAATATTACTTTTAAAACACTTGATTCATACAGCCATTTAGACCAAATAGAAAGTTGGAATGAAACTTTTGGTATTGATGAAAGATACAAGGCAAAAATTCTTGGTAAACGTGGAGCAAAAAAATGGTTTGCTGAATTCCTTGTATTAGAGAATATGAAAAAGCTTGAACCAGATAAAGAAGCCACAGCCAAATCTCTATATGAAATGAAAATGAAAGAGATTAATGCAGATCCTCTTGACAATGGAAATTTTATAAAAAAAGCTTTCCTAGAAGAGTGTACAAAAAAGGGTTTGTTTAGTTTAAATCCCTAGGTTTCCCAGTTTAGATTATATGTAAGGTTATTTAAAAAAACATCATTTATGGAATGTAGTAATTGGCTAAATATTATCGGGTTGTTGCTAAATATAATCGGTTTTATATTTATTCTCATCAATGGTCTTCCAACAAAATATATTGATCCTAGATATAAACGAGCCAGACCATATAGTGTCTTTGAGGAACGTAATATGTCAACTGAAATTCATCATAACCATAGAGACCGAAAAAATAATAGAATAAAATACTGGGCATGGCTTGGCATTGTTTTGAATATAATTGGGCTAAGTCTGCAAGTATTGGCAAATTGCTTGTAATTCTCATCTGTT
>Ga0302167_10001235_pt1 | contig 11240 bp, 8 predicted proteins | sample I_Fen_N1_1_FD_193496 | JGI IMG/M metagenome (GOLD analysis project Ga0302167, IMG submission 193496) | Peat permafrost microbial communities from Stordalen Mire near Abisko, Sweden - I_Fen_N1_1 | ecosystem: Environmental > Terrestrial > Soil > Wetlands > Permafrost | place: Sweden: Abisko...
ATAACTTTCCGAATTGAAAATTTCTCTGTTAAATCTTCTAACTATATATCTAGAAATTCCAGTACTTTCATATAATATTTCACCATTTTCACTTTTATTAAAGTCTTCTTCTTCACCATCATTTTTTTTAATGATTCCAAGTTCTAAAGAAAATTTTAATACTGTTATTAAACTTTTTCTATTTTTAAATACTGTCCATTCTATTTTTTCATCCGGATAATTATGTTCTATATATTCAGTTATATTTGATAAGATAAATTGCTCTTCTTTATTTTTATCTTCAAGATACATTAAAACAAGCAAAAAGAAAATATATTCTTTTTTATTGTTAAAACTCTTTATTCCCATCCAGCTTTTAGGCATTGCAGGAATTTTTTCAAGTTTAATAAAATCCTCTTTAACTATTAGATTATATGAAAGATTATCATTTATGAATTCTCTATATTTATCAACATTATCTATAATATCGTAATAGAGTTCACGGTCTTTTTCCTTTAAGATAATATAGTTTTCAAGTAGCTGTGTAAATTTCATTAAAAGTTATTCCTCCTTGAAAATAAGTTCATAAGCAGGCATAGTTAAGTCACCATCTTTGCATTTTATGAGTATAGTTTCATTTTTATCTAAATTTGCAACCTTATAAAACTTTCCAAACTCATTTTTTACCCATTCATTATTTTTTCTATTTAAACCTAAAGACAGCCATCTTAAAAATACTGTTCTTTCATCTCTTGTTATACCATCTAAATCCTTAAAAGATAATTTATTATCCTTTATTCTACTTTCAAGAATATAACGTTCTTTTTCCCTTTGCCTAAGCACCTCAATAGCTTTTTCTTTCTTTTCCCTAGATTTATCTTTAACATATACTCTGCTTGCCGTTTTTTCTCTATACCTATTACTTGGCTTTACTGTTACTATTGTGGATTTTTCTTCAAATATGCTGCTATTTATACTTTCAGTTTCACGGTCACTTTCGCAAACTATATGCCTCGAGGAAATAACTCCAAATACGACAGATGAAAGCTTATGTGCTTCTTCAATATCCACACAGTTATTAAATATGTTAACCAAGGTCTTATATTCCTCTTTTCTGCTTCCACCGGAGGTTTTCATATCAATAATTTGAAGTGCATACCTAGTGATTTTTCTGACTATTTCATTAGTATTATTAAGAAGACTATCTATCATAGAAATGTTCTTTCCATCACCTATGAACCATTGCTTTATATTTATGTACCTTTCATAGTTCAAATCAAATTTTTCTTCTATGTTATAATTTTTATCTAAAGAAATATTGTTCTTCTCATATTCAATTAATTTCTTTATAAGTTGCTTTACTAAATCATCATTAATATTTTGAAAAATCAGCATTATTTCAGGTATATGCATCTGTATTCCCTTAATAAAGTTTCTAATATATCGTATAAAATTTTCCTTAAATAATAAAAATTCTGTAGTCTTTAGCATCTGCTCTGTTTTAGGAGAATAAAATATACTTATATAATCCTGATAATTTTCATTTAAAGTTTTAAAATCACTATTTAAAGTATTCCACCATGAAAAAATCTCTTGCTCCTCAACTAATGCAAGATTATTTATTTGTTTAAGAGTATCTTTAAATCTCTCAATTAAAGATATTTCTAATGAACCTCTTGATATTTCATTAGCACCTTCAAGCTTAATAAGAGTTCTCTCAAGTTCAATGGTATATGGTGAAATCTGATACTTAAACTTTCTATTTTTAAATTCCTCTAAATTCTTAGCTCTTCCGGTATCTTGAATTGTTAAAAAGTTTCTCCAAAGTTCTAAAGAATCTAAATCCTGCTTTAAATTATCTAAGCTATAATCATCAAAGCCTTGAATTCCCTTAATATGTGTATAAATATCTTCTTTATAAAGCCATAATTTCATCTTCTCATATTGACTATATGCTATTCTTAAAATCACTCTATATCTATGTGCATTATCAGCTGTAAGATATGAGGCTTCCATAACCTTCTTTTGGGTTTTTGAATTGATATCCATTGTGATTACCTTTCTTTTTAAATTCTTGCCTTATTGATTATTTAGTCTCCATTTATTTCTTTAAATTATATCATAAACTTTTACTTTGCACTTTTACTTTACACCTTTTATCATAAAGATCTTTTAATTATTTCAATAATATCTGCTCCATACTTTTCACATTTTACATTACCAAACCCATTTATTTCTTTAAATTCCCCCGCTGTTTTAGGTTTATCTTTAACAATGGCTTCAAGCTGTAAATAGCACTACACCAAATATATAAATTTAGTACAATGCTTATATGGAAAATTTTGTTTCCCCCGGGGGTAATTCTGAGACACGAAGTGTTGAAGTTGCTAATCAATGCCAGCATCGAGATGTTTTAGCAGTTCTATAGGTTTTTAAAGCTATAATCTAATAGCTTTTTTAAGCATCAACAAAAGGTACTTATGCAATTTCTATAAGTTATAAAAAAAGTAAAGGAAGTGTTTATATGCTTTTAGATTTACCAAAAATGGAAGAAATACAAATAAAGAAAACCCTCCATATCTGTGGAGGGTTTCATTAATAGATGCTTGCCATATCTAATCCCTATTAACATCTAATTAATTTTACCATTCTGCTTTTGTTCCATCATAGTTTTTCCAATTTGGATTTGTCCAATTAAGTCCTTCCAAAGCAATTTCCTTTACTTTATATTCATCGATAACAAGTCCAAGACCTGGTTTTGTTGGTAACTCTACAAATCCATCTTTATATTGGAATATTTCTTTATTTTCTACGAAGTCAAGAAGATCAAATCCTTTATTATAGTGAATTCCAAGTGACTGCTCTTGAATAAATACATTTGGACTACAAGAATCAATTTGAAGCGTTGCAGCTAAAGCTATAGGGCCATATGGTGCATGTGGTGCCGCAGCTATATCGTATGCTTCTGCCATTGCTATAATCTTTCTTGTTTCTAATATGCCACCGGCTAATGCAACATCAGGTTGTATAATGTCAATATAACCAGTTGCAAGTATATCTTTAAAATCCCATCTAGTATATAATCTTTCACCAGTTGCAAGAGGTGTAACTACATGCTGTGCTACTTCTTTAAACGCTTCTTTATTTTCACAAAGTACTACTTCTTCTAAGAACATTGGCCTATATGGTTCTAACTCTTTTGCTAATACTTTTGCCATTGGTTTATGAACTCTTCCGTGGAAGTCAATACCGATATTTAGATTATTACCAAATTTCTCTCTAAGTGCTGCAACTCTTTCTATTACTTCATCAACCTTCTTAAAATTATCAATGTAATGTAATTCTTCTGTTGCATTCATTTTAACAGAATCAAAACCTCTATCTACACGATCTTGTGCATCTTTTACTACATCGCTTGGGCGATCTCCACCAATCCAAGAATAAACTTTAATTTTATCTCTAGCTGCACCGCCAAGTAACTCATAAACAGGTGCATTATAGTATTTGCCTTTAATATCCCAAAGTGCCATTTCTAAACCTGATACAATTGTCATATTAATAGGGCCACCTCTAAAAAATACACGATACATCTCTTGCCATAATTTTTCTATTTCTAGAGGATTACGTCCAATAATTCTTTTAGACATTTCTTTTACACCAGCTACAACAGTTTCTGTCTTCGTACCGGATACTAATTCACCCCATCCTTCAAGACCATCATCAGTTGTAATTTTTACAAAAATCCATCTAGGTTTTACAGTATATACTTTAACATCTGAAATAACCATATTATTATCCTTCCTTTCCTAAATACATTTTTTATCTATTGAATTAATTCACTATTTACTGCTTTTTTTGCTAATATTTCATTTCTTTTTTGAGTTACTTTACTCATAAATATCCAAGTTCCACCAATAACTACTACTAAAATTGGCATACTTATAAATAAATTGCTAACAAATGCCTTGTAAACTAAAAAGCTTACTGTTAAGCTTGTTGCTGCAAAAGATGAGATTAAACTTCCATCTGTTGAAAGATTTAATCCTACAGATGTTGCTAATTCCGTTAATATAGGTGCTGTTGCTGTTCCTGCTAATAAAATCGCGCCAGTACATATAAGACCCATTATTATATTTTTAAATAAATTCCCACGAGTAAGTGCTACTACTAAAGCAACTCTAAAAGTTACAACCGCTAAGTCTGCAAATGGTAATACTCTGTTTCCTGGTAATACTGCTGCTAGTAATATAGTTAATGGTATAACAATTAATGAAGTTGTTATAACATCTGGATTACCAACAACGACTGCTGCATCAAGGCCAATTAAGAACTTTCTGCCTTTGAATTTTTCTTTTGTAAATTTCTTTGCAGCTTCTGAAATTGGCATTAAACCTTCCATGAATAAAGATGTCATTTTAGGAATTAATATCATGACAGCTGCCATATTTACACCTAAAGCAAGTATTTGAGAAACAGGATATTTTGCTAATACACCTATTCCGCAACCTAAGATTAATCCCATAATCATTGGTTCTCCAAAGAATCCTAAATATTTTTTAGCATCTTTCATTTCAAAGTCAATCTTATTTATTCCAGGTATTCTATCTAAGAGCCAGTTTAAAGGTGCTGCAATTATAATAGAAGATAATGCTGACATTGTTGGTAGGGATACTCCTGGTATTCCAAAGTACTCTTCAACTAAAGGAGCAGTCCAATCAGACAATTTAAATGTTATAATTGCCATAACAACAGTTGCTGCAATACCAAGTGGAATACTCTTAGTTACAAAGTAAACCATTATACCAACTATTGCCATATGATGATAATTCCAAATATCTACATCTAATGTGTCTGTTGCTTTTAAAACTAACATAATGATGTTAGTTGCTAGAATGCAAAAAATCAAAATTGCTATAATAGGCGAAGACCAAGTAACTGCTGCAATTGCTCCCCAACCTACATCTAAAATATCAAGCTTAATACCAAAATTCTTAACCATAGCTTGGGCCGCTGGTCCTAAATTAGATTTCATCAAGTTAATAACTAAGTTAATACCTGCAAAACCAATTCCTATTATCAAACCTGAACGAAAGGCCTTTGATAATTTCACTCCAAATATTAGTCCAATTATAGTTATGATGATAGGGAGCATTACAACTGCTCCTGCCGCCATTATCGTGTTAAACACATTATAAATTATTTGCATTTTTTAATCCCCCTCGTATAATCTAAACTTTTAATAAAATAACTATTTCACGTAATTTAAGATTTCTTCTAAGGTCTCTTCTTCACCGTATCCTGTTAATAAAGATATAGCTCCTACTACTGGAATCTTAACAGTTCCTCCTGCATATTTTCCTGTTGTAACTAATAAGTCATAATCGTCTACTTTTGATTCCACCTCTAACAGCTTACATTGTGTTACAGATACAGAAACTCCATTATCTTCACATTTTTCTCTTATTTTAATTGCCACTACTGTTGATGTTGCAATACCATTTCCACAAGCTACTAAAATTCTTTTCATAATATATTTCCCCTTTATAATAAATATTTTGAAATTATTTCATAGGATTTTTTTAAATCATCAGTTGATAGAATTTCCTTAATGCTGTCTTGATTTTTTATCAAACTCACTACTTTTTGAAGCATTTGAATATGTCCGTGTGCTTCTTTTAATGCAAGCATTATAATCAATCTAACTTCAATCTCCTTATCTGGATCATCCATAGCTCTAAATTTAATTGGATTTTTTAAGATACCTACTGCAATTGAAGCCTCCTTGACAAAATTTACATCAGCATGTGGTATAGCCACGTTTATAGCACCTGTAAATAATCCTGTTGGAAATTCTGACTCTCTATTTAAAATTGCATCTTTATAGCTCTCTTTAACATATCCTTTATCATATAAATGATCAGCCATTAAAGATAGTGCTTCTTCATTTGTAGATAACCCTTCTAGTTTTACAATTAATGATTCGTTAAATACCAATTCACTCATATAACATACCTCACATTTACTAAATTTTACTTTCGAAATATTCTATTGATTGTTTTAATGATTCTTCGTTTTCATTTAAAATATCATTTTTATCAAAGATACCAGAAGCAATTCCAGCAAAAAGTGCACCTGCTTTAAAATAATCGCTTACATTTTCACTATTAATTCCACCTACCACCATTAATGGTAATATCCCAAGTGGTGCTTGAATATTAGACAAATATTCACTACCTAATGTAGCAGCTGGAAAAATCTTTACAATATCTGCTCCATCTTCAAAGCATTTCTTAATTTCTGTTGGTGAATAAGCACCTGGAACTGATACAACATTCTTTTCTTTACACAAATCTAATATTTCTTTACTTAACATTGTTGGTGATAATAAAAATGTTGCACCTGCTTTAATTGATTTTTCTGCTTCCTCATAAGTTGTTACAGTCCCAGCACCTATTTGCACCAAATCACCAAATTCCTGACTAATTTTATTTATTATATTTATAGCATCAGGAGTATTCATGGTAATTTCGACTGCTTGTAATTTTGTTCCTACTAAATTCTTAACAATCGTTCTAATTTGTGAGTATGTATATCCTCTTAATATTACAGTTACTTTTGGAAAACTTTTTATATCCACTTCTTTCATCTCCTCTCTTACTTATTAATAAAGCAAGAACGATGCCAAGAATGTGACTGATTATGTATTTTTACACAAAACCTTTAATATCTCCTCTTGCGAATATGACTTACGAATAGATGAAATCAAGCTTTCATCAGAAATAATTTTATATAGCTGTTCAAAGTAATTTTTTGAATTTTCATCAAGTGCTATTACAAAAACTATATCAACTGTATTTATTCCATCCCAAGCAATGGGGTTAGCTAATTTTGTAATAAATATGGCTGGTTTTGTAACTAGACTTATATCTCCATGTGGAATTGCTATGCCACCTTGTAAAAAAGTAGTCATAAGACCTTCTCTTTTGTATACACTAAGTAAATATTCTGGCTTTACATATCCCTTATTCACCATAATTTCAATTGCATTATCTAAAACTTCATCTTTATATTTAAAAGCTTCATTAATAGAAATTAAATCTAATTCTAATATTTCACTTAAACTGTTTTCATCAAAAATAGTTTTTTTCTTAATTATCTTTCTTAACTCTGATATGCCTCTTGGATTAAAAATAGATGAAATTGATATGAAAGAATAATTATCTATTTTAGGATCAATTGTTCCTACTATTGCTAAAATATCATAATAATTTTCTACAGCATTAATAATACCTTCTACTTTTCTATCCTCAATATATCCTCTTGTTAAAATCTCAATATCTTTTAAATTACTTTCTAATCTACTTTTAAGATGATCCTGTATTTTTTTTGCTGCCCCCTGTCCAGTAATACATAAACATAAAATTGCTTTTTTCTTAGTGATTTCTATAGTTTTTATCATAGTTGATTGATTTTCTTTAAATCCTAAATTTTCTACAATCATTTCCAATTTTTCTTCTGTGTACAGTACCTTTCTTAAACATTCAATTACCATTAATGTGTCAGTTCTTCCTACCACTTCTACTGATATTCCAGTTGATTTTTCAATTGGATCTTTAAATGCTAATAATGATCCCATGTCTGCGAGAAGAATGCATCCTTTTCCTTGGTCTATTTTCTTAACCATATTAATAGTTTTTTCTAACATAACACTTGGAGAATCATTTAAATCCATTTCTAATCCCACTACATGATTTACTCCTATAATTACATTAGCAACTTCAGCCATTCCACATGCCACCCTTCCATGGGAAATGACTATTAATCCTATTTTACCCTTTTCAATTTCAACTTCATTTTGAAAGTTTTTAAAATACATAGCTAAAAAAGGTGCTTCTTCCATAGGAATATTTATATAATATTTATCATTAATTTTTCTAATAATATCTTTTGCTATTATATATTCCTTTTCTAATTCTTCTTTTATCATAGCTAAATTAGTATTTAACACTCGTTTATTTTGCTTAGTTAATACAATAGCCTCATTTATATGTATCGCTAATGGAAAAATAATTGCATTTTTTAGTCCAGGTATCTTTTTTTTTGCGATTTTATAAATTTCTTCTGTTACTTCAAGTATTTCTTTTCCTACAATGCTTGATATTTCTTCATAACTAAACCTTGATTCCTCAACTTTTTGTATATGTTTTAATAAGCTTTTTTCTACTTCTTCTGTCAAAAGATTATTGATATCTTTATCATCAATTCCTTGATTCTTCAATTGATCATATTTATTATCTAAGTGCGTATAAATATTGTAATCTTCTAAATAGTTTGCTTTTATTGGTTTATATGTTTGACTTCCTTCTGGTGAAACAACTATATCACCAGATACTATTTTAGAATATTCATCAGATTTTTGTTGTCTTTGATATTCATTTTTCATTATTTCTGATAAATTCTCCAAACCTATAGTTACTTCTTGTGATTTTTTTAATTTGTTTTCTAAAAATGCCTTTGCACAACATACTTGAATATCTGATTTTAATTGTCCTATATTTGCCTTATATTCAGCACATAATAAACATTGTAATACTGCTTCTTTAACATGTACTTCCTTTCCTAATCTCCTACTTTCTACTATAAAAAAGTTCTTAATAAAATCCATTTTTTCTTCTATAGGTCTTTCTTTAATTGATGGAATCTCAATACTCATTGGTATTCTTCTACGGAATGTTAATAAAAGAGAACTTTCAGGATTTTCTGTAGTTGCTGCTATAATCATCAAATTGCTTTCATGATATACATCTACTTCACCAAGCCGTCTAAATTTACCCTTATCCATTAAATAAAATAGTATTTCTTGACCTTCTGCTGGTAATCTATGAATTTCGTCTAAAAATAAAATTCCTCCATCACAAAGTTCTACAATTCCTTTTTTATTGTCATTGGCACCTGTAAATGCCCCTTTGCAGTATCCAAATAATTGTGCTAATAAAAGTTGTGGATTATCAGCATAGTCTGCACAGTTAAATTCAAAATATGGTGCATCCTTCCCAAAATTATCTATTTCTAAAGCATATCCATGCATTAGCTCTGCTAAAAGGCTCTTGCCAACACCAGAAGGTCCATAAATCAATGTATGCAGTCCTTTAGGCGGATACATAATTGCTGCTTGAGCCTTACTAATTTGATTTTTAAGACTTCCATTATATCCAATAAAAGAAGCGAATATATTCTTATCTTCTTCTTTAAAAGTTTCTTGTATTTCTTTATTTATAGATTCTTTTTCATATATTAATTCATCAGAATTTTCCATTTCTTTTCTTAAATTACTTACAGCATATTTCCCAATATTATAATTTTTTTCATTTAATAAAGCTGTTAACTTTCTATCAGATACTTTACCATATTCATTAAATATTTCCTTTATATCTGCAATTAAAAAAGGTTTCCTACGTTCTCTGGAATCTTGAATATTATTATGTTTTCTAATATTAGTAACTGTTTCTCTAAGCATATTTAAATACACTGATATTTCTTCATCTGTTAACGTATTCTTTTTATCCTCTTCATGTATTAAATCTATAACCTTTTTTTCCACACAATCACCTACAAAAACTAAAATTTCATGCAAATCTATTCTTTAAAATTTATAAATAGTTTTGAATAATTAATAAAATTATAACATATTAACGCGTTGTGCTAGTTATTTTAAGAAAAACTCTAACAAAATTTAATCATTCCAATTATAATTAAACTACTCACCTACTTGATTGTTGGGTAGTTACTTCAATCAAACAACAGGGGGGATGTTTTTTTCTACAAGTAATTTGTGGTACTTATTCTATAACTTTTCTGTTGATTTTTTTTGATTTTATTTATGCAACAGTAGTGAGCATAAATTTAATTTTGAGTACCAAATTCTCTATACTATAATTATTTCCAATTCCTCAAGTAATATACGTACATTTGTTCTACTTGAGGTATTTCCGAGATATGAAATGTTGAGGTTGATACTAAATGAAATCTCTAAAAATTAATGTATCTTATAAATTCTCACGTCTCCATTTTTTTCTATATGTCGACAGAATATGCTAAATTACCTATAATAAAACTATAAAACAATAAGGAGATGAAATATGGAATATAATACTAAAATTATAAGCAATAATGTTAACCCTTATATCAATGCTCTAAAGACTGAAAGAAATCTTACAGTGAAAAGTACAAAAGCCTATTACTCAGATTTATCAAGTTTTTTGCATTGGCTGTTAGATAATAAAATTGATGAAATAGATATACCAATAATTAATTCTTACATCTATTGGCTACAAAACACTAGAAAAATGAAAGATACATCAATTAAAAGAAAATATGTGACACTAAAGTCCTTCTCTAAATATTTAGTATATAAAAAATTAATACTGAATTCCCCTTTTGAAAATATGAGGATTTCTTTTAAAACTTCAAAAGGATTACCAAAAACTTTATCAGCTCAAGATATACTAAAGCTATTAAAAGCACCCGTGGAAGAGTTAATTAATCTTAAAACAGAATTTAGACGAACCATATGTACTAGAAATTTAGCTATTATAGAATTGCTTTATTGTGTAGGTATAAGGATTGGTGAACTTGTTAAAATAGAATTGAAAGATATTAATATTGAAGAACAGACATTATTAATTCATGGCAAAGGAAGAAAGGACAGGCTTTTATACATATCAAGTATTGATGTTATTGAAACACTTAAAACCTGGATAATTGCTAGAGATACTTTAAAACCCAATTGCGAAATTCTGTTTATTAATAAATACGGCGACGGATTATCAATATATTCCATAGAAGATATATATGAAAAATATAGACAATTAGCTGGAATTAGCTCAAAATCCACACCTCATCATTTGAGACATACCTTTGCAACTCAACTTTTAAATAATGGTGCCGACATTAGGGCTGTTCAAGAAATATTGGGGCATTCTAGTATAACTACAACTCAAATATATACTGAAGTATCAACAGAAAGAAAAAAACAAGTTTTGTTGAAATTTAATGCTAGAAATCTCTTGAAAATATAGTGTCTTTTTTAAGCTTCAGTACCTCCTAATAACTATAAATTATTTGTATATAATTCTACCTAATACTAACATATTCCTTCCAAAATATTAATATTTCCCGGATTATTCACGACATATTAAAAAGCCATGCTTTGCATGGCTAAAATACTAAATTCTATAAATATTAAACTTTCACTTAAAAAG
>Ga0302167_10001243_pt1 | contig 11216 bp, 11 predicted proteins | sample I_Fen_N1_1_FD_193496 | JGI IMG/M metagenome (GOLD analysis project Ga0302167, IMG submission 193496) | Peat permafrost microbial communities from Stordalen Mire near Abisko, Sweden - I_Fen_N1_1 | ecosystem: Environmental > Terrestrial > Soil > Wetlands > Permafrost | place: Sweden: Abisko...
AAACCATTTTATTCAGAAGTTGCATCAGCCGTTTATGCGTTGGATCACTTTGATTTTTCTCAAAACCTAAAGAAATACCTTCATTTTCTGTTTTGCTGTACTGTTCAAAATACTTAGACACGACAAATACGGAGTGACAAAAGTCTTCAGTTTTGTTATTAAATTTGGTATGTTCTCTTCCTTTTTCAAATAACGAACGATCCAAAAAATAGTAATAGTACTTTTCGTTTATTTTACTGTTCCATAGAATAAAAGAAATATCAAATACTTCATCATCAATGATGAATTGTTTTTCTATATTATTTTCAATGATATTATTGTAATTGATGATTTCATCATTGACAGTTATCTGATAGGTTTTATTTTTATTTAAATACAGGAACCATCCGAATTCGATTTCCAAAAACTTAATGAACTCTTCTGACTCTAAAAGATCTCCTGTTAATGTAGTGAAGGCATCAAATCTCACAACCGTACCGGAGTTTGTAGCAGAAGATATTTTTTGATCGGATGTTTTATAATCATCTAAATTACCACTAGTGATCTCGATGGTATAATCTAAAAGTTTTTCAGATATAGAATCAAAGAAAGTAGTTTCCCATTGAGTTTTTGCACAAAATTGTTGGAATGAAAAACGCCCTTTTCCTTTTCTACCTTTGACGAATCTATTATGGTCATAGGATCTGGTTTTATTTGAATCAAGAAAATATCCAAATGTTTCACCTATCGTATTGAAAGAAATTCCATGTCCATTATCTCTTATAGAGAAGTCGTGCATTGTACCAACTTCACTGCACGAAAAATATATTTTTATTTCGGTGGCACCTGCATCGAAGCCATTCCAAATATATTCAGAGATCGACTTTTTGAAATCATTTGGTAGTCCACTTTGTATGATGCTTTTTGAAGTAATTTGAGTTTTATTTTTCTTCATGTGGTTTTAAAATTACTGGTTATAAGTTTTTAGTAAAATTAACGAATCGCAGCCAATGACGATTATTTTTTATAATTTTTTTTATTACCTAACTTATCCCAAAACTCTTTTAACAAATGCTTTATGCTCTTCAGTTCGATGGTTACGTCGTGAAGCAACAGCTTTCAATTCGTTAGAGAAATCTTCAGCTGGATTCCAATCATTGTATTTTTTCTTTCTTAATACCATATTTCTCTGATAGCTCTTTTGATAACTTAAGAGCCATTAATCCAAAGTTGCAGTAATGGAGCTTTCGCTCATCGAACCAATCCCGGTAGTCTGGTGGCGTTGAAATAATGTCAGTGGCGTCAATCATGCGATTTCCATCTTCAATTTCAGTAGGGAAAGAAAGAAGTTTAAACATCAAATCAGGATTAATGCTTTTCCAGTCCACATCATCAGGGTAATTAGGTGCAGCAGGAATTTTTACTTGAGGCTCAAGACAACCTTCTGCAGATTTCTTTCCTTCAAATAAACCATCATCTTTAACAACATTCATACAGTCTTCCATGTATTTATCTAAAATACAGACCACTCTAATCGCTAAATATCGGGCGCTTTTCTGATTTTCTTTCTTGCTTGTCATGTAAGATTGAAACCACGAAATACCAGATCCTACCAGGACTCCTATTAAGCCAAAAATTGCTTCGGTCATTAGTTTAAATTTCAATTACAAGATAAGAAATTTTAATTTTAATAGAGTTTGCAATTGACAGCCAATAAGATACTTTAAAAGAATTTGCTCTAACAAATAATTTTCCATCCTTTAAATTACAATTATTGAGAGCAAGTCCTCAATTTCAATTGTTATGAAAGGTAAAGTTAAGAAGCGATCAACATCACGATCAAAAATTGATCAATATATCCCATCCATAGAATTAAAGAAGATTCCACCTGAAAAGGCTTTAACCATACTGAAAAAGGCTGGTTGTGATATTGACCAGGAACAGTCAGAAGAGATTATGGACTTTTTATATATCATTGTGAAATTAACACTCAAAGAATATTTTACATCTGACTGATTATTTGTATTTTAGTACCATATTAGAATGATGAATTTCTACAGCAGCATATTTCTCTAAGCTGCAAGAGCATTAAAATAAATTTTAACGAAATCATCATTACAATGATTATAGCAGATCTATACATTAGAGTTTCCACCGATGAACAGGCCGAAAAAGGCTACTCCCAAAGAGATCAGGATGAGAGATTGCGCAGATATTGTGCAAACAATAATATTTTGATCAATAAGGTCATTTACGAAGACCACTCAGCTAAAAGCTTTGAACGTCCAGAATGGAAAAAGTACCTGATTGAAATAAGAAAAAGAAATCACAAAAGCAGTCTTGTCCTCTTTACAAAATGGGATCGGTTCAGCCGTAATACGGGAGACGCTTATCAAATGATCAGCCTTCTCCATAAGAACCACATTATTCCCCAAGCAATAGAACAGCCTTTGGATATGTCTGTTCCTGAAAATAAGCTCATGTTGGCTATTTATCTTTCTACTCCTGAAGTGGAAAATGACAGAAGAGCACTGAATACATTCCACGGCATGCGTAGAGCAAAAAAAGAGGGTCGACTAATGGGCATTGCTCCGTATGGATATGTCAACAGGACCCACGAAGACGGTAAAAAGTACATTGCTATTAGAGAACCAGAAGCTTCAAATATTAGATGGGCTTTTAATGAGTTGGCTAAAGGCCATATCCCAGCTGACCACGTAAGACTACAGATGAATAAGAGAGATGGGGTTTCAATGGGAAGAAGTACGTTTGCTAAAGCAATGAGAAATCCGGTCTATTGCGGTAAGATCTACATTGAAGATTACAAGCAGGAGGAAGCTTACTATACTGATGGTAAGCACGAGGCGTTAATAACTGAAAGACTTTTCAACCAAGTACAGAAGGTTATGGACAAAAGAAGAAAAGTTGAAGGTCCAGGAGGAAGAGTGTTCGGCAACGAACGCTTTCCACTTCGTGGTCTCCTGGTATGTCCAAGGTGTGGAAAAAACCTTACCGCAAGTGGAGCAAAGGGAAAGTCTAAAACCTATTACTATTATCATTGTCACTATAAATGCGGATTCAGATTTGACTCGGATAAACTAAATGAACTTTTCGAGCTGGAAATTTCAAAGTTGGAATATAATCCAATTATCAAAGAGCTTATGAAGGAAATACTCTTGGATAATTATAAACAATTTACTTGCGACATAGAAGCGAAAAGAAAGTCAATCTCCAAGGAGATCAATTTACTCAATGAAAAAGTAGCCAGCGCGAGAGATAAATATCTTGCCGATAAACTGGATGAAGATGATTATAAAGAGATCAAAATGCTAACTAGATCACAAATTGAGCAACTGGAGCAGGAGCTTCAACACATCGTCTCGGAAAGCAAAGAACTTGATATCAGAACAAAAATAGAGAACGCCCTTGATTCAATGGAAAATCTTGTAAACCTTTACCAGCAGGGCGATCTGCTAACAAAAAGAACAATAGGGTGTTTGATATTTCCCCAAAAAGTCGAATTTGACGGAAAAAGTTTTCAAACACCTAAAATGAACATTGTCGCCCAATGTATCTATCAGTATAACAATGGATTAGGAAATAAAAAAAACCGACATAAGAGAGTAAAAACTTCAAATGTCGGTCTTGTGACCTCGACAGGATTCAAACCTGTAACCTTCTGAGCCGTAATCAGATGCGCTATTCAGTTGCGCCACGAGGCCATTGTTTCCTTATTGTTTTAAGGTTTGCAAATATAGCACTTTTTTCTTTTCTTTGAAAGATGAAAGCAAAAATTTTACTGTTAATCACGTTTTTCACGCTAATAGCCTGTAAAAGAGAGCAAAAAAAATCACCTTCAGAATCGGTTTCCATCTCGAATTTGGTTCAGTATGATGAGAAGAATGATGCTTTGCACTTAAAATCGGGAAATTTCACTTATGATTTAAAGAAAAATCAAATTCCTTTCAAGAAAATTATCTTACTGAATGCAAGTATGGTAGGATATATTTCCGAATTGGGCGCGGAAAATTTGATTATCGGAGTTTCAAGTCCGGAATATATTTATTCTGATAAAATTCAAAACTTACTTAAAGAAGGAAAAATTCAAAATGTAGGAAGCGAACAGAAATATGATGTTGAAAAAATCATTTCATTGAAACCTGATGCAATTTTCACCAATCATATCGCAAGTTTCGATAATACATATCAATTATTAAAAAATAACGGAATTCAGGTAATTTTCCTTGATGAGTACATGGAGCAAAAACCATTGGAAAAGACGGCATATCTAAAACTTTTTGGGAAACTTTTTGGGAAAGATAAAGAAGCAGAAACAAAATACACTGAAATCGATAAAAATTATAATGAATTAAAACAATTAGCTTTAAAAGCTCAATCAAAACCTGTTGTCTTGGCGAATGAAATGTATGGAGATGTCTGGTATCTTCCGGGCGGGAAAACTTCTGTAGCAAACTATATTTCAGATGCCAACGCAGAATATATTTTAAAAAATAATACAGATGAAAAGGCTCTAACAATGAGCTTTGAAGAAGTTTTTGCAAAATCCAACACTGTTCAATATTGGGTAAATGCCGGAAATCATACTTCAAAAAAAGAAATGCTTAGCCTGAATCCTTTTTATGGAAAATTAAGTGTTTTCAACAAAGGAAAAATCTACGGAATTATGGGCAAAGAAAGACAAAAAGCCAATGATTTCTTTGAAAGCGGAATTGTAAGAGCCGATCTTGTTCTTAAAGATTATATTAAAATTTTCCACCCGGAGCTTCTTCCGGATTATCAGTTGACTTATATGAAAGAATTGCAATAACTCAGACTATTTGTTTATTTTTGCATTTCCTTTTTAATAGATATGTGGAAAAAAATTAAACAGTTTATTTTTATTGTTCTCATTCTCAACGTGGTGTTCATTGTTTGGGGACGATTCTTCAATCCGCCAATCACCATTACGCAGATCGGAGGGCTTTTCGAGTTCGGAAAATTGCATAGAGATTACATTTCTTATGACGAAATGGGGAATAATGTGAAAAAAGCGGTTATTGCTTCTGAAGATCAAAAGTTCTTTATGCATGACGGTTTCGACTACACGGCCATCGAAAAAGCGATGAAAAATAATGAAAAAGGAAAAAAAATAAGAGGCGGAAGCACAATTTCTCAGCAAACGGCGAAAAATGTTTTTCTTTGGCAAGGTAGAAGCTGGTTGAGAAAAGGGTTGGAAGCTGTTTATACTTTCATTATAGAAAAAGTTTGGAGTAAGGATATTATTCTTGAAAGATACCTTAATTCGATTGAAATGGGGCAGGGCGTGTTCGGTGTAGAAGCTGCTGCACAATATTATTTTGGAAAGCCATCCAAAGATCTTTCTGCTTCAGATGCGGCATGGATAGCTGCTGTTTTGCCCAACCCGAAAAAGTATGATCCTAAAAATCCGTCGCCTTATTTGAGAAAGAAACACAATTGGATCATGAGACAAATGAGGAATGTGAGTTTGAAATAGTATCTTTGTACTAATGAAGTTCTTCAATTCCAGTACAAATTTTGAATCTGTTCTTAAAAAATATTTTTCTTTTAAGAATGAAACCCTCTCTTTAGAACCTTTTGCAGAGTTTTTAGAGAGTATAAAAAAAACAGATTTTACGGATGTTCTTAATTTTTTTAGAAACAATCCGAATTTTGCTGAAAATTTTAAACATTACATTCATAATATTTTCGCCGGAAGACCATTCAATCTGTCTTTAACGGAAGCTAATATTTTGTCTGAAAATGCTTTCTTTCCTGAACTTAAAAAAAGGATTCTTAATAAAATATTACCACCTGTAGAAAACGAAAAAACCGTTTGGTTTATGGTGGATAATATCAGTTTGAGACCTAAAGCTGATCTGAAATATCTTCACAATCTTCCCGAAAACGAGATCAACGAATTATTGAAAATTTTTGGCGCTGCAGATTTTATTACAAAATCAAAAGTAAAAAAAGAAATGATCTTCGCAATGAATATCCTTTCGTGGCGCGCTACAGGAATGGCGATGGAAGTAGAAGTTGTAAGAATGGCTCCGCAATACAGAAATTTCGACAATCCGTTTTTGGCTTTACAAAATGAATTGGAAGATCTTGCCGCAGAATTAGATAAAAATCATGACCTTCAATTACACTCAAAAGACAGCAGATACAAACAGATTAAAATTTACACCGAACAATGTTTGGAGTTTGTAAATATTGCCTTTAAAAACTCCTCTAAATATGGGATTTCAGGAAAAATTAATCAATCTCTTCTGAAAATCCGTCAGCAAATGCAAAGGGTTTATGATATTGTAAATTTGTTGGTGATTGATACTGAAGAGGACATTATTATTAAATCTAAACAGTTAGTTTTTAATATATTAAGTTATAAATCTCACAAGAATAATATTTCAGAACTCATTAATGACAGTACGAGATTGATTTCCCACCTTATTACAAATCATACCGCAGAAACGGGTGCGCATTACATTACATCTACTCGAAAAGAGTATATGAAAATGTTCTACAAAGCGAGTGGTGGTGGGATTATTGTTGGAGCGCTATGTGTCTTGAAAATGCTTTACGGTTACATTCCCGGAAGTGATTTTTCCCATGCATTTTTATATTCGATGAATTATGCGATGGGATTTGTTATGATTTATCTGATGGGCTTTACATTGGCAACAAAACAGCCGGCCATGACCGCAGCGACAATGACCAAAGTTCTTTCAGAAGAAGGAAATACTAAAAATGACAGGACGGAATTTGCCCATTTAGTTTCAAAACTATTTAGAAGTCAGTTTATTGCGTTTGTTGGGAACGTACTATTATCTTTCCCGATTGCGTTGGCAATTATTTATGGATTGGATGTATTTTTCTCACAAAATCTTGCGGTTGACCGATCTGATAAATTACTGAAAGATTTAGATCCGTTTCACTCTAAAGCTATTTTGCATGCAAGTATTGCAGGATTTTACCTTTTCATTTCGGGGATAATTTCGGGGAATATTGGGAACAATTCAGTCTTTTTCCAGATACCGGAAAGAATTGCAAAAAATCTTTCTATCAGAAGACTTTTTGGGGCTAAATTCGCCAAAGGATTATCAAAATATTACGCTAAAAACTGGCCGGGAATTGTCTCTAATTTCTGGTTTGGAGTTTTCCTTGGAGCAACAGCTCCTGTTGGATTGTTCTTCGGATTAGACTTAGATATTCGTCACATTACTTTCGCAGCAGGAAACTTTGCGATCGGACTTTACGGAAAAGATTTTTCGGTAGATTCTTATACTTTCTGGATCTCGTTTGTTACTGTTTTCCTGATTGGATTCTTTAACTTTTTGGTAAGTTTCAGCTTATCAATGTTCTTGGCATTTAGATCAAGAAAACTGAATTTTGGACAGGTAAGTGAAATTTATAAAGAAATATTTAGGTATTTTTTCAAAAACCCATTAAAGTTTTTCCTTCCGATAAGTTCGGGACTGGATAAAAGAGCTGATGATATGATGAACAATTCAATGTCTACAAAATCTGAAGATCATTAAATTTCTCCTCTCCAAATTGAGCCTGAAACTTTTTCAAATAAAAACTTCTGCGCATTTTAAAATCGTTCTTCAATAAAGGAGAATTGATCTTGATGATGATGCACTTATCTTCAATATTTACACTTTGGATTTCATTAAAAAGGCTTTCATCAAGGTATTCTTCGAGGAAATCTTTAATTTCAAAGGCTACAAGTTTGTGTTCAAATCCATGAATTCTTGCAAATGATTTTACAAGTTCTGAGGATTGGAATTCACGTTTTTTCTTCTTCATAAAATTTAATAAAAAAAGCTACATTTCTGTAGCCTTTGATTTTTTATTGACAAACTGGGAAAAGGGGACATTTTGTAGGCAACTGCGTCCAATATAGACATTCTCCTGTGTCACAACTTGTCAGACAGCAAATTTCTCCTGCTCCTGCTCCTTGAATTGCCTTTAGATTTTGTCTAGATAATTTCTTTGATGAAAGTACTTTTTTCATGTTAAATTGATTTGATTTTGTTTAGTAAACCAAATATATAAATTAAATCTCAAAAATTATGCTTTCCTCATTAATCTTTTTCACAACGCTTTCTGTGCGTTCTCTGTGTGTATCTGTAATAAAAATCTGTCCGAAATTTTCCTGATTTACGAGTTCAATAAGCTGAGAAACTCTATGATCATCAAGCTTGTCAAAAATATCATCTAATAAAAGGATTGGGGTTTTTCCTGTCAGTTCCTTAACAAGACTCATTTGAGCTAATTTTAAAGCAATAAGAAAAGATTTTTGTTGACCTTGTGAACCAATTTTTTTAATCAGAATAGAATCCATATCAAAAAGGAGATCGTCTTTGTGAATTCCTTTTGACGTGTAGGTTAACATTCTGTCTCTCTCAATGTTATCTTTTAATAAGTTTTGAAATGAATCATCGAATAAATGAGATTCGTAAATCACAGAAACGGTTTCTTTTCCGCCTGAAATGATATTATAAAAGTTCTGAACAATAGGATTAAGCTGTGATACAAACGCACTTCTTTTTTCAAATATTTTAGTTCCGGATCTTGAAATCGGCTCGTCATAGATTTCTAAAGAATCTTTATCAAAAACTCGGTTTTTAGCGAAATATTTTAACAAAGCATTTCTCTGCTGAATCGTTTTTTGATATTGAATCAACTCAAAAAGATATTCAGAATTTGTCTGAGAAATCATAGAATCCAGAAATTTCCGTCTGCTTTCCCCGGAATCAGAGATCAAATTAGAATCATAAGGAGAAATCATCACACTTGGCAAATAACCGATGTGATCAGCCATTCTATCATAGCTTTTATCATTCTTTTTGATGATCTTTTTTGATTCTTTAGGTTGAGAAATTTTGATGATATCTTCACTGTCATCATTCTGAATTTCAGCATCTATCGTAAAAAAATCCTCGTCTTTTTTGATGTTATTAATGTCGGTATTTCCCAAAAAACTTTTCCCTACTGAAAGATAGTGAAGGGCATCCAGAATATTTGTTTTTCCAACCCCGTTATTTCCTACGAAACAATTGATCTGTGGAGAAAATTCAAATTTTTTCTCAGAATGGTTCTTGAAGTTATACAGGGAAAGCTTATTAATAATCATTCGTCAAAAATACTCCAATATTACTAGAAATAAAAAAGGAAGTGCAGAACATGTTTCAACACCGAACGAAAAATAGGCGTCATTTCTCTTATTTTCAGCGAAATAAATAAAAATATAAGTTACAATACTTGTAAGAAAAAAGGCAATTGAATAGTGATGATTTAAATAAAAACTTGCTAAAATACTGCTCACAAAAACAAGTAAATAAGCAATATGTTTTGTGCTTTGAACTCCGATTATCATTGGGAAAGTCTTGATGGTATCGCTTTTCATATCCCGAATGTCGAAAGGTAGGACTAAGGCAGTAATAAAGAAAAAACTTATCAGGAAAATAGGAAGATTAAATTCATGTAAAGTCAGCCAACAGTTGACAAGAGCCCAGACAAGTCCAACATAAAATACCTTCAAAAAAGGGATTTTTCGAATATAAACATCAAGAAAAAAACTATTATAAAGAAGCCCTAAAACAACAATAATGAACCATTTTATCAATCGGATTTCATTATGATTATGAATGATAAGAAATGCACAAATTACACCTGCAACTGCATTTAAGATTAATATTTTAAAGAAATGTTTGGTACGCTGGTATTTTGTATAAAGATATCCGCTGAAATAAGTAATGAATATCAAGATAACAGTTGGCAAACGGAACGTGTTTTGCTCTAGCATGAAAAATACTGCAAAAAGTGTTCCCATTAATGAGACATAAAGTTGACTGTCTATAACAGTTTTTTTGAGTATTTTTAAGAAATTCATTTATACAAAAATAACATATATGAAAAAATTCTCCAAGATTTTTGTGCTTTTACTTTTACTATTGAGTTCTTCAGGAGCTTTTGGGCAAAAGTATTATGATGATCAGTGGAAAAAAATAGAGGAAAATAGTAAAAAAGGTACTTATAAATCTAATCTTCCCGTTATTTTAGACATACAAAACCATGCTATGAAAGAAAATAATACACTTCAGCTTATTCGATCTTTAAAGGCAGAATTTACGATCGTTAATCAGACGAGTGATGATGATAAAAACGATGCAGCCTCAAAGTTTTTCGTTAAACTTCAAAATTCCGATAAGAATTTAAAAGGTGAAGGGAAATTGGTTTATGATGTTCTGCTGAATGGTTTTTTCATGGATTATTATAATCAGCATTCTTGGGAAATCAATGGAAGAACGAATATCAACTCACAAGATGTTTCTCAGATTGAAACTTGGAGCAAGTTTGATTTTAAAAATTATTTAATTAAAAACTTTCAAGAGCTGGATAAAGAAAAGCCGGAAATGAAAAAGATTTCTTTAGTCGGCTATAAAGAAGCTTTTTCAAACACAAAAGATATTTCTTACTTCCCAACTTTGTTAGATTGGTATTCGTTGAGAAAAGTTAATTTCTTATCTGACAATGGACTTTTCACTAAAAATGAACTTACAGATAATAGAATTCAGATCAATACTATTTTTGATGAATTAATTGCTCAGAATACAGGAAATTCTAAACTGTATTGTATGCATCAGAAATTATCGGAGAATTGTAATTTCAATCAATGCAAAGATAAATTAGAACAACTTCGAAATCTTGTAAAATCTAATGTAGATGGTGATTATAAAGTTTTGATCATGGAAGAAATCATGACTGAACTTAATGGCAAAAAGAAATCAAAAGAAGCTTTGGAAATCGTGGCTCAAGCAAAAAGGCAATATCCGAAATCTCCTTTCATAGAAAATATTAAAAACAAGGAAAATCAAATTACGAATCCTTCTTTAAATATTAAATATGAACCGCAAACGAAAGGTAATCAACCGATTCATATTGTTGCGGAGTATAAAAATGTTTCAGAATTTTCAATCAATATCTACGAAGTAAAAGGAGAGTATACATCATTAATGCAGTATGTGCAAAATTCTTACGGAGATCTATATAGCAAGGTTAAAAAGAATTTGGTAAGAAAAGATGTATTTAAATTGTCTGATCCTAAAGATTTTCAGACTCATAAAACATCTTTGGAGGTTAAACCTCTGCCTTCCGGAGTTTATGTGGCGGAATATTCTGTTGCCGGATCGGATGCAAAAGATAATGAA
>Ga0302167_10001246_pt1 | contig 11208 bp, 13 predicted proteins | sample I_Fen_N1_1_FD_193496 | JGI IMG/M metagenome (GOLD analysis project Ga0302167, IMG submission 193496) | Peat permafrost microbial communities from Stordalen Mire near Abisko, Sweden - I_Fen_N1_1 | ecosystem: Environmental > Terrestrial > Soil > Wetlands > Permafrost | place: Sweden: Abisko...
GCCGTGGTCTTTATCTTTCAAATAAAATGTAAAATCAGAATATAAATTAAAATTATACTTAGAATACCACGCCATTGCTTCGATCTGCTCGGATGGAGAAATGATATGTTTGTAATTCATTTGAAGATTTGTTCGTGAGGTACTTCCGCCTTCTGTAGGATCAATGCTTCCCCAACGATCAATAATTCCTTCATTTACGGCACGTTCAGGGATCTGCCCTGAAGCATTCCATGAAGAATTGAATGTAGAAAACTGAATATTAAAATAATCTTTATCGGTAATCCATTGGTTGTATTTTCCGAAAATATTGACTCTGTTGAAGTTTTGTTTTACATCAAACGGACCATCGGTATAATTGTATTCCGCAGCAACATAAGCATTTTGTCTTTTGTTAGAATCATTGATGATATTGAACATTCCCAAAATCCTTTTTGAATTAAAAGAACCTCCTTCCAGCTTTACCATGCTGTTTTTCAATTTATCATATGTTTGAAAATCTACGTAACCAGCAGTATCAAAATCTCCTCGATCCATGTAATAAGCTCCTTTTCCAAAATCGATATTATTAACCGTTTCCGGAATGATAAAATGCAGATCCGAATATCCCTGTCCATGAGCATGAGAGACAATATTCACGGGCATTCCGTCTACATTTACGCTGACGTCGGTTCCGTGATCGGCATCAAAACCTCTTAAAAAAAGCTGTTCCGCTTTTCCTCCCCCGGCATGTTGAGCGATAAACAAGCCCGGCACTTTTCGCAACAGATCCTGAGCAGAATTTACCGGAAATTTATTCAAATCAACCTTTGTAATCGCCGAAAGAAACGAGCTATGATTAATCTCTACTTCAGAGATCTGAAAAGGTTTATGCTGAAGAAAAACAACTTTATTTTTATACTCATCATTATTGACCACCAATTTAACCTCATCATAACCGTTATGGCTTATCACCAAAGTATCCGGAAATGATTGAACATTAAATTTAAATGATCCATCAGATCCCGAATGCGTATGATCATTTCCATGATTATATTTTATCAAGGCGTCATTAATCGGAAATTTATCGTCTGCATCTTTAATAAATGATTGCTTTTCTGAGCTTTTTTCCTGCGCCAGAACTACTCCGTTCATCATTAAGGCTAGAAAGGCAACCATTATCTGAGTTCTCTTCATTGATATTCTTTTTGAATGATTTTTTACTGTTAAATATTTTAATTTTCTTTTTTAGAGATGAAAATTTTCTGAATTAATAAAGTAATCCATGTTCCTGCAACAAACGGAAAAGTAAGCACTCCGCCGACTTCAGTAAGCACATGATTATCAATTAATAAATCATCGATTCCGACTGTAATTAATACAGATACCAATACCCATAATCCATCCGTTTTTTTGAAACCAGAAAAAACAATGGCAGAAAGCACCGCATTAAAACCAAATAATCCCATATGAACTTCTTCAACAGATTCTCCATTCACATGAGAAATATAAGCTCCCAAAACAGAGCCTGCAAAACCATACAAAGCGGCGGCGGGTGAACTGATGAAAACGGCTAAAAAGAAAATTATTCCTGATAATATTCCACCCTGAAAAATAACTTCTCCGAAACCATTAATTGGAGTTATTACCTCATCATAATCAAGATTTTCGGCTTTCGCACTGATTAATTCTGATGGTGGAATATGCGTAAAATGATGCAACACAAAAACACTTACCAAAATGATAATGATAAATGGAAAAGTAAACACCGGAATCTTTTTAGCAATAAAAAAATGCTGAATAATGGCTGCCAATGCTCCACCCAAAATAATAAGAATCCATATCAAAATAGTTGTCTGAAATATGAAAGATAAAGCAACTCCCACCAAAGCAGCACTGAAACCATATAATCCTGCATTTATTTCGGATTTATCATAATTCAGCTTCATTGCGGTGAATGTTCCGACACTTGTAGACAAGAGAACAGCAATGCCACTTTCCCAGCTTCCCATAAAGATCCCGATAAGGAACAGAAGGCCTGTCCATCTGTTTTCCTGAAGCATAATTTGCCCGATTCCTTTTAAAATATTATCAATAAAAGGGAATTTTTCAAAAATTTTATTCATAGTTTAATTTTATAAATAATTGAGACTAAGATTGTGAAGTGTGAATAGTCAATTTGGCTTTGCCAGTGAATGATATTGACAAGCGAAGCGAATTCACTATTGACTTTTGACTATTACCCCATTCGCTACCAGCCTAAAAAGACCATTCCAATACCGCATATCGTAACTACTGCTCCACTTATTACGCCCATATAACGTTCCAATTTTTCGGTATTGAATAAGGTTGAATATCCGTATCTTCCTAGTAAAACCATTCCAAGCATCGTCGCAACTGTTGTTAACGTAAACGGAAGTACCAATGCCAGAATTTCTGTTACAGAACGGTTTAATCCTGAATAAAAAAGAAGCGGAGTAAGCGGTTCGCTCGGTCCCATCACGAAGATCATGAAAAGGACAAAAGGCGTTACTTTTATTCTGCTTTGTGGCATTACCATTTCGGTATGATTGTGCTCGTACACGTAAACATCATCTCCCAATACATCAAAATGTTTGTGAGGCTTATTTCTTGCCGCTTGAATTAAGCCATAAATAAGATAAGCAATCCCAAATATGAGCAATGCCCATCCCGAAATATTCCCTCTGATGTCCTGAAACCAAGCAAACTGATTAAGCTGCCATCCAAGAAAAACTCCGATTGCGCCTATCACCAAAGAACTCAAAACATGGCCAAAACCGCAGGCAATTGTTAGCAAAATAGTTCTGCTTCTGCTCCATTTTTTTGATTTAGATAAAACAATAAATGGCAGATAATGATCCGGCCCTGTTGCGGTATGGATAAAGCTTATAGAGATGGCACTTAGCATTAATGCCCAAATAGTTGCGTTCATTTTAATAAGATGTTAGATATTAGATGTCAGATATTAGACTTATCACTAAACTGTTGTATTTTTAAGTATTAATTATTCCAACTCCCAAAGGATATCCTGAACTTTAAGGAAAAAATTATACATCATCTCACCTCCATTTCCCAATGCTCTGATGATAAATCCGTTATCTTCCATTGCTGAAATACCGATTTCCATTTCATGTTGGGATTCTATTTGAGTGTAGATGATTTCGATAAGATCATTTTTATTCAAGTCCTTTTTTGTACTGTAAAAAATTAAAGTTCCCTGATGGGTATATTCTTCCAGATTTCCGATGCTTTTAATTGGAATTAAATCAGGTTGAATCAGTACGTTATCTTTTACCTTTAATTTATCCTTATGGTAAATTTCTGTGAGATTCTGGAATTTTTTAAGCTTAAAAAGTTCTCCGTAATGCTTTCGTCCACAAGTGATGATCTCAGCCATAATTACCTGACTGTTTTCTCCAATATTGATGTTTGCTTTACTTTTAAAATTCGAATCTTCATGCGGAACCACAGGGTGCGGAACATAGGCAAAAGAGGTATTATCCTCCATGGAAATATTCAACTGCTGAACGGCTTCATCTTTCATATTGAATAATCTTTGATACGACTGCGACTGAAGTTGTAACGCAGAACCTTTTTCCAATTCAATATCCAACTGATAGCGGTCACCGTCCAGAATTCCGGGAGAAGAACTCATCACGATCTGATACAGTTTGTTATCATTTTTCCTTTGTCCGACAGAAACGACACGGAAAGGAGGTGATACAAAAAGATCTTTCACGTAGGGTTTTCCGGCTTTGTGTCCGGCTATGATATGTAAGCGACTATCCATTTATCTTACAAGGTTCGGTTCTTCGATTTCTTCCAATAAGGCGTATTTTTTTACCCAGCCGATCACTTTTTCAAGACCTTCATCAGTTTTAAGGTTGGTGAATACGAAAGGAGTTCCGTTTCTCATTCTTCTGGCATCATTTTCCATCACTTCAAGGCTTGCACCCACGTGAGGAGCTAAATCTATTTTATTGATAATCAATAAATCTGATCTCGTAATACCGGGGCCTCCTTTTCTTGGAATTTTTTCACCTTCAGCCACATCAATGATAAAAATGGTAACGTCCGCAAGGTCAGGACTGAACGTTGCAGAAAGATTATCACCTCCACTTTCAATAAATATCAATTCGATCTCCGGAAAACGGGCTGCCAATTCATCTACTGCTTCCAAATTCATACTTGCATCTTCACGAATCGCTGTGTGAGGGCAACCGCCTGTTTCTACTCCGATAATTCTATCATGAGGAAGAAGACTGTTTTTAGCCATAAATTCAGCATCTTCTTTGGTATAAATGTCATTGGTAATTACTCCAAGATCGTATGTTCCGTATAATTTTCTGCTTAATCTTTCTAATAAAGCTGTTTTTCCTGAACCTACAGGTCCGGCTACTCCTACTTTTATATATTTTCTATTTTCCATTTTTGTACTACTTTATTTTTTAAATGAATTGTAAAAATTGACACTAAATTAATTCACTTTTGACAATTCACTTTTGTTATTTTTATCGCAAAGTCCGCAAGGATTTTTTTGATTTTAGTTATGAATATTTTTAAGTTCGCAAGGGCGTTTCACTCAGCGAAGAAATGAATTGTGAATGGTCAATAAGTCAATTTTCATACATTGACAATTCACTTTTTAAGACATATAAAGCCTTGAATACAACCTTTCATGTTGCATACAACGGATATCAAAAGAGGTGTTACAAAGACCAACTAAATCTCTGTCGAGTTCTATGGTTTCCTGAGCTGTTTTTTCCATTATTGAATATAATTTGAACAGAATATCCTGTCCGTCAAGCTGTCCAAGAGGGACTAGCTTCACCGCATTCGTGATTATTCCCGAAGAAGAAGTATAGTAAAATCCGAAAAGTGCTTCCTGAAGAGGAATTCCTAATAAACTCGCATACATTCCGAAGACGATGCTGTAATGAGAACTTGCTTCACGATTTTGAACTTCCTGTTCATAAGCTTCCATCAACTCAAAATTTTCATGTCTTTTGAATATTTTGATTAAACGCAACCCTAATTTCTGACTCGCCTGACGAATTTCTTTCGGGCATTTCAACGCATTACATTCCTGATCCAGATTTAAAATTGTCTTTAAATCTTTAGATTCTGTAGCTTCATACGCCAGTTTTACAAAAGCTCCGTCGTTGTATTTCAGATTATATTTGAGCATATTTTCTACAAATTCCTGCGCGGTTTCTCTGTTGTGTACAATTCTTTTTTGCACAAAAGTTTCCAGTCCGTTGGAATGCGTGTAACCTCCGATCGGCAAGGTTGGATCTGAAATATGTAATAAGCTGGCTAAAAATTTCATATTATTCATCTTTTGGAGCTGCCATTTTTAAAATTTTAGTAAAAATTGATGAGCCTAAACTTCCGTGTCCGTGAGGTTCTACATTCGATTTGAGAAGATTCAACAACTTTACAGTTTGTTTTTCAGGTTTAAAACCACTTACTTCCAACCATCTGTACATCGGCATTTCAAAAGGTAACAACACTTTATTTTCCTGTATAAAAAGCGGAATATGTTTGTTCCCAATTTCATAGCAAACCGTTCCCATTTCCAACATAGAATCCGGAGAAATTACAATTGCTTCTGTCTCTAAAATATTGACAACAATGAGTTTTTCTTCATTTTCGAAAAGAATATCACCCTCTCTGAGACGCTGACCTTCTCTAAGAAATTTAATCGCAATATCTTCTCCCTGACGTGTTTTTTTACGTTGAATTCTCTTTGTAGATTCAAACCATTCCAGATCAAGATAATCTATTGATTTTCCGACAACAGGTTTATCTAAAATATTACCTAAAGTTTCGTTAATTATCATCTTTCTTAGCTTTTTTTCTGAAATCAAAATTCTTAGAAATCCCTACTCCGAATGTCGAACCGCTGATTCCTGCAACATACGTTTTCGTCCAGCCTTCTTTTGCCTTCGTCTGCAACATAGAAAGCTCTGCAAATTTGAATTTGAGTGCCCAACCGCCGCCTAGAACAATTCCGATCAAAGGATAAGCGCGAAGACGATATCCATTAAATTTTTCCATTGATTCTGCAGTTGTTGAAACTTGTTGTCCCCAAACATAATGAGCATCGATCTGAGCAATCAGTAAAAAATATTTTCCGAGCGTTAATGATGGACTGTACCAAATTCCTGCTTCATTTTGTTTATAGACAACGTTATGATCTACAGCATTTTGTGAGTAAGCATAATTTACCCCGATAACGTCATTGTTATTGATAAAATATCCCAATCCAATCGGCGCACTTGAAACTGTACTACTTGTGCTTGAAGGTGTTGTAATTTTTGAATAATCTAATGAACCGTAAACCATGAACTGTCCTTTTGGGCCATCTTCATCACTTTTCATTCTCATTCCTCCTAAAAGCTGTGCATTTGTTTTTACTGAAAACATTGATAATCCAATTATTGCAAAAGAAAAAATGGTTTTATTAAAATTTATCATTCTTAATTTTAATTCTGTTATTATTTAAATTTTTCTTTGAGATAAACCTTATAGGTTTTTAAAGCCTATAAGGTTTGTTTTATTTTTAAAATAAATAATACAACTGTGTTAATGGCAGTTTGTCTGCTGGCTCACAAGTGATATGCACTCCATCAACCGTTACTTTATAGTTTTCAGGGTTTACCTCAATTACCGGAGTTTTATCATTATGAATAAGATCTTTCTTTGAAATATTTCTGCAATTCTTTACAGGAAGAATCATTTTTTCTAATTTGTATTCGGCAATCGTTCCGTTATCAATTGAAATCTGAGAAACGAAATTGGCGCAAGTTCCATACTTTGCACGACCATGAGCTCCAAACATATTTCTGTAAATAACAGGTTGTGGAGTCGGGATCGATGCATTCGGGTCACCCATTTTTGCCGCAATTACGAAACCTCCCTTTACGATCATTTCTGGTTTTACGCCAAATAATGCCGGCTTCCAAATCACTAAATCTGCTAATTTTCCAGCTTCGATTGAACCTACGTATTCTGAAATTCCGTGAGCAATAGCCGGATTGATGGTATATTTCGCCACATAACGTTTCGCACGGAAATTATCATGATCTGTATTTTCATCTTCTTCCAACTGCCCGCGTTGATCTTTCATTTTGCTCGCTGTCTGCCATGTTCTGGTAATCACCTCTCCCGGTCTTCCCATCGCTTGAGAATCGGAACTCATGATACTGAACACCCCGATATCATGTAAAATATCCTCTGCAGCAATCGTTTCCGGACGGATACGTGAGTCTGCAAACGCGACATCTTCAGGAATATTTTTACTTAAATGGTGGCAAACCATCAACATATCCAAATGCTCATCAATCGTATTGATTGTGTAAGGACGCGTAGGATTTGTTGAAGCTGGTAAAACGTTTGGATACATTGCTGCCTTGATGATATCCGGAGCGTGACCTCCTCCTGCACCTTCTGTGTGGAAAGTGTGAATTACTCTCCCATTGATCGCTCTCATTGTATCCTCCAAAAAGCCACTTTCATTTAAAGTATCGGTATGGATTGCCACCTGAACATCGTATTTATCTGCAACTTTTAAAGCCGCGTCAATCGTTGCAGGAGTTGCTCCCCAGTCCTCATGAATTTTTACACCTAATGCCCCAGCTTCTACCTGTTCTTCAATTGGTTCTTCTGCAGAACAGTTTCCTTTTCCGAAAAAACCTAAATTCATAGGATATTCTTCTGCTGCTTCCAACATTTTCTGCATGTTGAATTTCCCCGGAGTAACGGTTGTTGCGTTGGTTCCGTCATTGGGACCTGTTCCGCCTCCAATCATTGTCGTAATTCCGCTGTAAAGAGATGTTTCGATCTGTTGAGGGCAGATAAAGTGAATGTGCGTATCAATTCCTCCTGCTGTTACGATGTATCCTTTTCCGCCATGAACTTCTGTGGAAGCTCCAATAATCATGTTTGGAGTTACGCCATCCATTGTATCTGGGTTTCCGGCTTTACCGATTCCGACGATTTTGCCGTCTTTAATTCCGATATCTGCCTTTACAATTCCCCAGTGATCGATGATCGTTGCTCCTGTGATACAAAGATCTAGAACACCTTCAGCTCTTTTTGCGGTAACGTTTTGTCCCATTCCGTCACGAACGGTTTTTCCACCTCCGAAAACAGCTTCATCGCCATAGTGAGTGAAATCTTTTTCGATCTCAATGATTAATTCTGTATCTCCCAATCTGATTCTGTCTCCTGCTGTTGGACCTAATATATTGGCGTATTGTTTTCTGTCTACGTTTAAACTCATGTTACAGATTTTTAAAATTTAATTGATTGGCTTTAGCTAAACTTTCCTCTTTTTGAGTCGCTGAATCCACAGATCCGTCAACAAGATTATTGAAGCCCATTGCCTTTTTATTCCCTCCTATTTCTACAAGCTCTACTTCTTTTTCTTCTCCCGGTTCAAAACGTACAGCTGTACTTGCAACAATATTTAACCTCTTTCCAAAAGCTTTTTCGCGGTCGAAGCTCATAGCTTTATTTATTTCAAAAAAATGGAAATGTGAACCTACCTGAATAGGACGGTCTCCCGTGTTGATCACTTTTATTTTTACCGTTTCTCTGCCTTCATTGCAGATGATGGTACCTTCTTTTACAAAAATTTCTCCTGGTATCATAACAGTTTAGTTTTAACGAATTGGGTTGTGTACGGTTACTAACTTGGTTCCGTCCGGAAAAGTTGCTTCGATCTGAACATCATGGATCATATCTGCCACGCCCGGCATTACATCATCTATCGTAAGAATCTGTGCGCCTTCCTGCATGAGTTCTGCCACTCTTTTACCGTCTCTGGCTCCTTCAAGTAAAAAATGACTGATCAAAGCAATGGATTCAGGATAGTTTAGTTTAAGACCTCTAGCCTTTCTTTTCAGAGCAACTTCGCCTGCCATATAAAGCATCAGCTTCTCTGTTTCTCTTGGTGTTAAATGCATAAATGTTTTTATTTAAAAATTGGACATATGTTATCTTGTCTGCCTCATAGAAAAGGCAAATCAGAGTATCGAAAAAATTGAAATTGGACATACGAATCCCCTATCCGCGATTGAATACGGACTCATTGGAATTAGTTATGATTAAAAAAAGAAATTAGCAGCCAGGTATCTGCAAAGAATGGTAAAGTATATACCTGGGTAAAGTAATAAATGAATAGTTATGAGCAATAATAGGCTCAGAAGAAGAATTCTGGATTCTAAATACATTAGCAATCCATCTTTCTAAAAAAACCTCAACATCAATAAATGATTTATCGCGGTCTTCTAATGCAAATTCATCCTGAATATCTGATAAATTATAAACATCAACCTCAGTTTGTGTATTTGCTTTTTGTAAAAACTTACCTTGATTATTGTTGATAGAAAAAGAATGCTTTTCACTTTTAAAAAAGTGAAAACCTGTACATAATACCGCAAAAAGGAACGCGATATGCAACAGTAAGATTCTATTTTTTCTTTTCATCATTATAAGTGTAAAATTATAACAATGAAAATCTTATTACTATCAAAAAGGTTATTTAAAATGTTCAAAATCGTGACAAAATATAGACATCAGGTTTTCAATTTTAATGAATATTTTTCACATCAGCATAAATAACTGCAATATCAATTATTTTCAAAACCCTTTATTAATGATACTTTGCAAAGATTTCAACGAAAGAAGTCACTTAATTATTCACTTTTAAAAAATAGATTAAGAAAGGTTCATGATTGCTATTGCTGGAGTTAATTTTTGTTTATCCTAAAGTCTATACAAATTTTCAATGATTTAAATTAGATATTTTATTTTGTTTTTTTTTTACTTCTGCCTAAATTTGTCAAAAATAAATTAATGAATTATAAACTTGAGCTCAATACGCAAGAACCTAACTCTAATATTGTTTTCCATACAATCGTATTTGAGTCATTCAAGGTTAACATAGTTGAAAGATATGTGGGGAAAATGCGTTTTGCTCCAAAATTATGTCATGCTTTGTTTAAAATCAGGACTTTGGATAACGAACTCATTGAAACAAGAGACGGAAATGTAAGGGTAAAAATTAAAGATGATAATTTCGAAACTTATCAGAGATTAATCAATGTGCTTAATTCTTACGACTATAAGAATAAACTGATCAACAGAAAAGATGCAGATCAAGATTATGTTCACTTTATTTTAGGATTGGTGATTTCTAATTATGATCTTAACTAAATCTTTTTTTATTTCATAAAATTATTCAGAATAATATTGTTTTGGAGAACAGAAGTAGAGTAAAACTCTGTTCCCAAAACAAAGTTGATTTATAGTAAAGATCAACTTTCTTTAACAGATGTTTTCAGAAAGCATAAAATGATGAAATAATTTCATGTATCTTAAAGTCATGAAAAATATAGTTTTGATTAGTTCACTTCTTGTAGGAATTCTTACTTATTCGCAGCAAAAATAACATCCTTTTGTGCAAGTACGGGAAGAGCTGGGCGATCTCAATAAAGATGGTTTGAAGGATAAAGTGACCGTTTCAATGGATACCGTTGATGCTGAACAGCCTTTAAAACTAGAAATATTTTTTCTTCAGCCTAATAAAAAATTTAAACTAATCGTTTCTTCAACAGAAATAATGAATCCACAATACCCGAAAGGGAAATATGGCGGAGATCAAGTTCCGGATGTTTTTATTGAGGACGGTTATTTTATTCTCTATTCTGAAATTAAGGATGTTAAAAATCAATATAAATTCCTTTTCAATAACGGAAAATTTGAACTAATCAATCTCTCCAAAGTTCGTTGGGATGGCAAAAATACAACTACTGAAACTGAATTTAACCTTTTAAAAGGAACAAGAACTGAAATATCTCAATTATTAGGTTCAGATAAAATCATCAAGAAAAGCGAAAAGAAAATTATTCTAAAACCATTGCCTACTATTCAAACTCTCAGAAAATTTGATCATCAATTGGAGTAAACTTATTTAAAATTGATTTGGTTGGTACATCGTTAAGGCGCAAGTTATAACTAAAATACTGTTTTAAGGCGCAAGGATTTTATCTGCGATAAAATTTATATTGTTACACTTACCGTTTACCGAAAATTTTTGATTTTCTCGCGCCTTAAAATCTGCATAAAGACAAAAAACATTTTCCTTTTTCCAACAAAAAACATTTTCCTTTTTCATCTTCTCTCATGCGCTCTTTCTATCAA
>Ga0302167_10001252_pt1 | contig 11193 bp, 9 predicted proteins | sample I_Fen_N1_1_FD_193496 | JGI IMG/M metagenome (GOLD analysis project Ga0302167, IMG submission 193496) | Peat permafrost microbial communities from Stordalen Mire near Abisko, Sweden - I_Fen_N1_1 | ecosystem: Environmental > Terrestrial > Soil > Wetlands > Permafrost | place: Sweden: Abisko...
GATTTTATGCACTAATCTTGAAATCATAATAGTTTCAATAATAATTTATAATTCTATTTTACTTATTTTTTTCCAGATTTATTTATTTGCATTCTGTGTTTAGCTTGAACGTATTGTCATTAAAACGAAGATATTCGAGCAGTCCAAGACTTTTTTGAGCTTGCACTACAAAAACTACCCCGGCAAAGACAGACCCTCAGTTTTTAATCATTAGGTTCTAAATAACACACATTATACTTTGTGTTCTGGTAAATATATGCGCCATTCTCCTTACAGCATAAGAGTAGCGTAGCTGCACCTATTCTACCAAAAATACTCTCATTGGACATTAAACCATAATTAGAACCAATTCCCTCTATCCATACCACATAATCCGATTCATTGAACTGATTCTTAGGTGAAAGAAAAATGTGTTTTCTTTTTTCGTGGTTAAAGGTGGGCAAGTACTTAACAGAATCTACCTTATAGAGATGATAAGGAAGCCACTCAGCCGGCTGCCATGGTTGTAATTGTATTTCATCACCTACTTTAAGGCTGAAATCATATATTATTCTTGGGTAACCATCGGGCGATTTAGCGTCACCAACAGGCCATCTATAATATACTCTTGATGAATCTTCACGCAACAATCCATACAACTGGAAATTCTTATGATTTTCATCATAGGAAATATAATATTTCTTCCATTTAACACCATTCGCTATGGTGTCTGATCCAATTTTATCAAATTGACCTAATACTAAGACCTCTTTATTATTCTGAATAATAAAGGCACCTTCAGCCCAGATTTTGTTTGTAACCAAAAAGGGATGATATTTCGAAGTATCATTCTCATCATTTTCCCTCGAACAGCCAAATAATACAATTGCTATCAAAACTATTGATAATCTCGTGCTAATTAAATTGTTCATGATTGTATAATTTTAGTTAGATTTGTTTCAGTCCCCAAAATTGTCTATAATCAACGGTCACATACTCTTCTCCTAATGTGCAAGCCTATATTAATTTACCTTCTTATTCTTTTCAGACACATTTTCATCTACTTTCAACTTGCTTTGTACTATTTCGTAGATTCTATTGTAGTTTTCTATTTCAGATTCTTTTTTTTCGAAAATATAAGTGTCTACTATGGAATTATTAAGATGTAGAATTAAATAGTTCTTGTAAAATGAATAGGAAGTAAATACCTCCCAGTTAAATTCTAAATGTTTTTCTTTGTCCCAATACTTGATACTCTGTTCTGAGAATTCATATATGCAGTCCATTTTGATTTTGTCATATTTTTCGGCAATTTCATTTATCGAGTTTTTGTATTTCCTTTTATTCATAAACGTTGAATAAAGCAATGAAATTGCTAAGAATTCCATGACACAACCAACTATGAGTAATGGATTATTAGGTTCAGTGTCATAATGTGCCATTATGCCAAGTCCGAGTATTATAGTCGCAAAGATTAAAGATTCACGAATATTCTTTCTTCTTTTTCTGGAATGAATCTCCCATTTTATATTACTTGCAGTTATAAATTCTTGTTTGTTATAGGGAATCTCAATCCTATATGTATCCATATTCTTTTATTTTTCTTTGTTATAAGCACTGAGGCTATAGTCATTCGAGTAGTCCGAGACTTTTTACATTTTATCAAGCATGGTGATAATTGAAAGTCTGTTTTTTATAAAGCATTAAAGTGGCAATCTTTTCTTCTAACACACAAATTCCCGGACTTCTCGTATCTTCCCTTTTGGAAGTATCCGCCAGCTAGCGGACGAAGGGTTAAAGTTAGGATAATAAGGCAGAGTAAGTATGGCAAGTGTTATTTAGTTTGTACTATCCTATTTCTTTATTTTGCTCAATTTAGAGTTCTAGTCCTAGTTCGGTATTTTCATTGAGTATTTCTATTGCTTTCTGGTAGTCTTCTTCATTTATTTGGATATCAATCATCTCCATTGCACTTGATCCCATATATATACCTATAACAGATGAGGCAGGATTATCTGAAACCAACATTGTATAGATGTCATGTTCTTCCAAAATGCTTTGTATATTCTCTGCTGCTATTCTATCTTCTGTTGATAGTAATACTCTTAAGTCATTTGTTTTCATAGATGTTTTTTAGCTAAGTGCTTTCACGTCTGAATAAAGTGTTTTCAAGTGGTCGTCTGTTAAGTCCATTAATGGCTCATACATAAACGAGTTTAAATGAATATTTTCAGCTGTCATAAGATTTACTCTGTCAAGCACGCTAAGAATTTCTGACTCAGTTGGGTTTTCTTTTCTGTATTTTTCAACTATTTTTCCTGTCAGTTTAGACAGAATATTGTTGTGAAAATTTGCGTCAGTTATCTTAGATAACATGAATTCTTCAGCTCTAAGTCGAATTGCCAACGATAGACATATTTTTCGCTTAATATCAAACGACTGTCCATCTTCCATTCCTACAATTTCGTCTGCTTTAGCTATAATCAAATCAAACACTTTGTTTGCACCATTTGCCTTAGTTTTGGTTTGATTAAATAGTTGATTGAAAATGCCAAGAACTTCTTGAATAGTTATGTCTTTTGTACTATTAATTCCTTCAACTGTTCTAGCAGGTTTTACGTGCAATAGAGAAGTGAGAGTTAGATAATTGTTATTTCCTGTGCCAATAGTAAATTCTAATAAATTCCGAACAAATGGAATACAAGCAATAAACGTAAAGTCGCAACTGTCATAGTTGTTTCTTAATGTGGGAAATACATCATGCTTTTCGCCTATTTCAAGTTCAATTCCTGTTGTTTTTTTTATTGTAACCCAATTCCCCTGATAATTTATTTTTGTTCCTAATCTTCCCTTAATCGTTTTGTAAAAATCAAAATTGTGCGTTAAAATAATCATAAAGAACTTTGGCTCTTCTAAAACATCTTTAAGATATTCAATGATTGCATACTTGTTCTTATAATCAAAGGAGTCTGCGATATCATCAACAATGACAAGTTGATTTTTATTTGATTTTCGTCTGTTTTCAATTTCAAATATAATATTCAACAGATAAAAAACTCTTTGTTCTCCAGTGCTCAAACTTTTTTGTAACTCTGGACCGCCTAACTCTTTTGTGTTTTCAGGACCCACACCATCAGAGTACTCAAAGAGTAGAGACGCAGGTTCATTGTTTAAGATAACATCTTCCTGATTATTGATTTTTACTTTAAATGGAACAGTAAATCTTCTTTTGAAAATTTCCAAAACATTTTTCCAGTCAGCTTGTTCCTTTTTTGCTTCTTCAATAATTAGATTCCTTTGTTCGGCCGTATCTTTTTGTAATTGATTAAGCACATTAAATGCATTGATTTGTTGAGCGATATAATTCAATATCAGTTTTTTTCTGAAGTTCAACAAATCAACAAAATCTTTAATTATTTCTTGGTTGTTTTCAACATAACTTCTAAACTTTCTTAGTTCCGCATTACTATTTAATAGTTTGTCAATTTCATTGAATATATTTGTCAATTCAGGATTGCTTAATACCTTATCCTTTTCAGCTTTTATTAACTCTTCTAGTTCTTGAGCATTATTGATTTCCTGTTCTTTGATTTTAACCTTATGTTGTGCAGAGAAGAAGTTATTGTCTCTTAGTGATTTGGTGATTGTATCCGCATTGTAATGATTAAAAGTCCCTTTCATAAATAGAGAATTATTCTCATTTACAAGTTTGTCATAAACAGTTATATACTCTTTTATTTTTGACTTGAAATCCTTGTTCTCCAGAAATTTAAGTGCTTTGTCGTTAAATATCTCATCATATACAATGTTTGCATATATTGGTTCTTTTATTTCATTTATTTGATTCTCGTAAGTCGTGAAGAATTTGAATAAGTCTAGCCTATAAATAGTTTCGATTTCTTTTTCAATTATATTCGGTTTAAGTCCAAATAAAGGCTGTAGAAGTTTTAAAAAATCATTTTTTGATTCAATGAGTTTAGAATTAATAGAGTCATATTTATTTTTTAGATTTTCATTCGCTAGAATTGTGGAGACTTCTTTGAATTCAGAAGTTTTCATTCTTTGGATAACAAATATCTCGTCACTTAAAATATCTCTTCCATCAACTTTTACTTCTCGGTGATTTACTCTGGTTGAAAATATTCTGTCTTTAGAAGCTTTTCCTAAAGCAATGTCCTCTAATGTCAAAGCAAAAGAAGTTTTCATTGCACCATTTGTTGCATAAACTAGATGTGCTTTAGATTGACTAAAATTAAATTTGTGTTTTAATCTCCTAATACCGTAACAATTTTCTAAATGGAATTCTATTTCATTCATATATGTATATGTTTATTCTATTTTTTTGATTTCTCATAGAAATATTTAATTCAACCTTTAGTTAATATTGATATCACGTTGTCATATTTATATCTAGTTTGTTCTACATTATTTTCTTTCTTATATTATTTCTCTCGATTGGACATTTTTACACTCCAAAGATATCAATTCAATTTAACACCACCAACGATAGCGGAAGTTATTTTTAAACAACTATAAAATCTATAAGGAGTCTATCTTATTCTACAGCACATAACTACTCAACACCTCACTCCAAATGCGGGAAAGGTGGCTACCACCACCGGCCATACGGAAGGTATATTGCTTACCACTGATAAGATCGGCTATGGTTATTTTACGTTTGGTGGAGGTTTGCTTCATCCAACGGCTGTTGGGGGTAGGAATGCCTTCGGTGTATTCAACTTCGTAGATACTGGCACCGGCTATAGGGTCGCACACAAGATAAATGCTGCCTTTGTTGCTTCCTTGCTGTAGTTTGAAATTGGTGGGTTTTCTAAGGGGACCTACTTTGCTCCACTTTTTGTTGACATCGTAACCGGTGCTCAGGATAATGTTTCTGTCGCCATCACTAATGGTTTGCACACGGGCAGCTATTTGTTTTAGTAACACTATAAGGGCTTCGCGCGCCTGAATTTTGAGAGCTGTAGCCTCTTTCGAACCACTTTGTGTCTTTGCCAGCAAGGCAATGTAGGTAGTAGTTGCTTCTCGCAGTTGAGCGAGCAAGGGCTGTAGAGCTACAAAATGAGGGTTACCATACATTTTGTCGATAATGTGGTTAGCTTTGCTGTAGAGTCGGGCATCGGTGTACTTGGTTGTTGAAAAATCAACAATCACTTTTGAATTTCCCATAAGATATTGTTTAAGTAGTTGTTATCAGACTGTTATATTGCGCTAATGTGCTGTAATAGTGCAGATTTATTGTACAAAACAGGGCTTATTATTATGAGCTTTGCGTCTACTTTCAGGAATAATGCTCGAATAGTTATGAGCTTTGTTGCATTATAGTAGAAAGTAGCTCCCTAACTTACCAGCCTTGCTGTATTATTGTAGAATAATGCTCTAAAACTTATGAGCCTTGTCGTATTATTGTAGAATAATGGTATCATAACTTACCAGCCTTGTTGCATTATTGCAGAAAGTAGCTCTATTAGTTAGCAGCTTTATGCTTACTTTCTATACTATAGCTCCATTTATCAGCTGTTTTACCACCACTTTACCCTACAATAGCGTCGTTTTAGTGTATAATGCAGTGTTATTGTGCAACATTATTTTCGCTCAGCCTACTAATGCGTAAATTTATGTATAAGTTAATGTTAGTATGATATATGTATGTTTACAATATATCAACAAACAATTGTTTAGATGGTAAAATAAGGTTTTGCTTGGTGGCGATAGCTCATCCTACTAAGGTTAGACCTTATTTTTCCCAACATTTTACCTTAGTAGAAAACTGAAAATAAGTTTTAAAACCTTATTACCTTATTTATAAGCAATAAAGCAATAAAACAAACAGGTTCTTATATCAAATATGCATTAAATATGTGTAATTGAACGAAGTATGAAATAAATATAGCATAATATAAGAATGCTAAGGTTAATACTAACTTAGTTATTTATGGGTATTCGCACAGAATGCTAGACTATCTATACCGTTTTGTCTTGTTCGGGAGATGAGGACGGAAAATCGGTTTGCAGTTTCGCCAGTTGTTGTCCGCTTATTTAGTTAACCGTAGCAAAAATAGGGAATAGTTTTGGTTAATCCAATAGGGGGAGGAAGTAGTTTTTTATGTTCTTAAACATGTTGATTTAATGTGCAGTAGGAGCGGGGAACATTGAATACCAGAGGAATGAAAAATGAAGAATGTAGCCTGCCTATGGTCGACAAGTTACATCCTTTTTTGAAATACGCCAACAGTAAGGGCGAATGTCTGCGAAGAGGGTCACTAAACGTATTAACAGCTACTTGTTATCAGGAATCCAATCGCCCAACACCTTTTCGATGGTGTAAAGTTCGGTATCTTTTGCTGCCAGTACTTTCAACCATGATACACGTTGCCCAAGAGCAGCACCGGCTCCTGTATTGTTATACTCTGAGAAAATGGCGGTAAGTTCGTTTTGCGCGTTACTCCAGTTGTCCCAACCTTTAGGATTGATAACATTGCCCAACTCGCAGCTTAGAAATGCCACTTTTGCATACGGTCTCCACGGGCGACCGAGATAAAAAGCACCTTCGGCTGCGGAACCTGTTATTGTACAACCACGGAACACGAAACCATAGGCTTTGCCTTGTGGAGTAGAAGCGGCGGTGACATAACCGGTGTTTTTACAATAGATAGTGCAGTCGTCGAACAAGGCAGTGGAGAAGCCAAAGATAAAATCGACTGTGCCTTCTACATAGCAATTTTTATAGTACTGGCGGCTATTCTCACCGTGAGGGTATAAAGTGTCCTGAAAGCCAAGAAAACGGCAATTCCAAAAGCTTACCTTGTCGCCATCGATGCGTACAGCCACTGCTTGTCCAACCGGTCCGGCTGAATTCTCGAACGTGATATTCTCGGCTGTAAATCCATCGCCATAAATAAAGAAAGATGACGAGCCGGAAGTACCTATGTTCTCGCCAAAGCGGTTTTTCTTAGGGGCATAGTCGTCGTACGTAAGGATAGTTTTCAGTGCATCCTCGCCTATGAAGGTTACATTGGTTTTGGTGGAGGCTAGGGTTAGCTTTTCTTTATACACGCCCGGTTTAATAAGGATGCGTGTTCGGTTAGCCCTCAGGTCGGGTACGGCGTTGATGGCTTCCTGAATGGTTTTGAAGTTCCCACTGCCGTCTTTTGCCACGGTAAAGTCGTAGGTTTGCTGTGCAAAGCTGTAAGCACTTATAACTAAAAACAGACTGAGTAGAGTGATTGCTTTTTTCATTTTTGAGAGTATGTATGCGTTTAATGTTGGATTAATTGTGCCAATATTCGTCCCATTTATGAGACGGATAGATATATTCAATGGATATCATATTGGGGTTTTACCCCAAACCCCAGTGACTTTTTTGTCTTGACACCAAAAAGTCACCAAAAAAAGTCAAGACTTCGCCCGCTTCACTCAAAAAACTTACGTTTGACGACTGAAATCCTCCAAACTCCTCCCTTCGGTCGTCAAACAGGGAGGATTTCGACGTCGTCTGCACTTGTTTTTTGGTTCACCGGACGAGGTCAGTCGTGACCAACCCTTTTTGGTTCTCCATTATTTGTTTCTCTATAGAAAGAATTAAATCAAATGAAGTACGGATAAAGATATTGCAAGAAAAGATAGTTGAAAAATAAGGTATTATAAGCAAGATATAGTTGTTTTCAACTCTCGGTTCGTGTTATTTATGATCTGGTTTAAAGACTTTATCAAGAAACGCCACCATATAGTCGACGGTAGGAGTGAACCAGGGGTCGAATAACCAGAAAGTGTGCGGAGTATCAGGGATAGTATGCACTTCGGAGTAAATCCTATACTGACTCAACATATCTATCATCTCGTCTCGTCCGGCATGAAAGCGGGCTTGTGTACTGCATACAAATAACACAGGAACTGACTTCTCATTTACCCAGAAAACAGGAGAAGCATCTTTCCATATCTCCGGTTTATCGTAGAAGGTACCGCCAAGCCAGTCTACATCGGCAGAGTTTGGTTTACGCACCAGGTTTAAAGAGCCGGGAGCCAAAAAATCAACTACGCCGTCGATATCAATCACAGCATGAATGATGCTTTTGGTGGTGGTAGTTCCTATGGTGCCCTCAAACTTAGACACATTGTTGGTCATACCCGCCAAAGCAGCTAGTTGTCCTCCTGCCGAATTACCTTCTATGGCAATACGAGTGGTGTCAATGCCGTATTTGTCGGCATTTGCTTTCACCCAACGGATGGCTGCCTTTATATCAAAGAGAGCTATCGGGAATTTTGCTTCGGTGGACAGACGATATTCCACCGGTATGGTTACATAACCGTGCAAAGCAACGCGTTGTGCCATGGGAGCTTCCATAGTCTTGTTTCCCGAGCGCCATCCTCCACCGTGTATCATAAGTAATGCAGGATACTTGCCTTTTTTAGTGGGACGGAAGATATCCAGATGCAAGTCTCTTTTTTGGTTCATGGAGTCGGTAACCGTGGCATATACAAGATTAGTGCTTTCAACTAGCGACGCATCCTTTATCCGTTCTGCTATTTGTACCTGCGGATAATTCTTTTTGATTTTTAGTCCTGCCTGATAGGTAGTATATGTAGTATCGCGCGGAAGAGGAAGTGCATTTGTTGCTGTGGATACAACTAATATCAAACAAATGGACAAAGGCAGCATTTTAATTTTGTAGTACATGATATAAAGGTTAATGTGATGAAAAAAGTGATTGGGATGAATTGCCTTCCCATTTATGGGACGGATAAGAATATAAAAACATTACCGGCTTTAGCCAACTATCGGCGGTTATTTGGTAATATTATTCAGCGTGTACCTCTTTTTGTAATTATTTGATTTTCATTTCGACTCGTCGAAATGAAAATCAAATGTTGGGTTGTTCGTTTATGCCACCCCCGGTTACGCTTCGCTCACCAGGGGTTATTTACATTTAGCCACTTCGTGGCAACAAGTCGTTTTTCAATACATCTTCCTTTCAACACAGCAAAAATAGAGTTTAAAAACCGGTGGGATGTTCAAAAAATGATTTATAATGGTGTTTTTTTGATTATTCGCGGTAAATTCCTTTTCGATAGTATCTTGTTTGACTGAATAGTACCAATATAAAACGAGGATATCCGTTTTTTGTGCGGATATCCTCGTTGGATTTTATTCTCTTTAGTCGAGATATTACTTTTTCGCTTTCACGCTTATCACGGTTAATGACATAGGTTGAACGGTGTACGTAAAGTTTCTGGCAGCTTTAAAGTCGGAAGTAACCGGTTTTACCTTATCAGGGGTTTCGAAGCTGTTTTTAGCATCGGCTTCTCCCGCAAGTATGCTCAACGTGGCCTTTGTTCCTATTCCTTTGAACTGTGATACATTCACTTTGAAAGCTTTTTCCACCTTAGCACTGTTTACCAGTTTGATAATCACATCACCTGTTTTGCTGTTGCGAACACAAGAGAATGCTAATGCAGTATCTGCTTTATTCGTGGCGGGTGTAACTACATTCGAATGATACATATCACCCTCATTGGTAGAGAATAACTGTTGAACATAATAATTAGCCGTGCGATAGATGGTGGTGTTATTGAAATAAATCATATCAGGGTTCCATTGCGTACGTCCTTCTTTGGCTAACAAAGGAGCATAAGACGAAAGACGCACCACATCACCGTTGCGTTCCAACGAAGTCATGTAAGCTGCTTCGGCAATGGCATTGAACAGGGTGTTTCCCCATGATGCATATTCGCCAAGGTATACTTTTGATTTCGAACGATCGTAAGTGTCATAACGTTTCTGGTTAGCAAGAAACCATTCGGGTTTCATGTAGTAATGTTCGTCCACCATCGGCACATTTTCTTTGTTGGCAAACTTCCATCCCTGTTCAAAATCCTCTCCATCGGGTGAAGGGCCAACAGTTCCTATCACTGTAATCTCAGGATGTTTGGCTTTCACCACGTCGTAGATCAATTTAAAGCGTTCTTTGAATTCCGGTGTAATCTTATCTTCGTTGCCAATGCCCACATATTCCAGATGGAAGGGTTTTGGATGTCCTCCTGCGGCTCTTTTGGCTCCCCAGGTGGAAGTAACCGGACCATTTGCCCATTCTATCAGGTCTAATACTTCCTGAATATACTCAGGCATCTCATTCAGTTGAATTCCTTTTTGACCTGTTCCACCAATGCGCCATGTTCCGCCCGAATTCTGACAACTTACAGCCGCAGGAACAACAGGAAGTGGTTTAGCACCCATATCTTCGCAAAACTGAAAATATTCGAAATAGCCTAAACCGGCAGTTTGATGATACCCCCAGATGTTTTTCTGAGCCACGCGTTGTTCCACCGGTCCAACGGTGTTTTTCCAGCGATACATATTGCCCAGTCCATCACCATGTACCAAACAACCGCCCGGGAACCGCATAAATTTAGGTTTTAAGTCGGCAATAGTTTGTGCTAAATCGGCGCGCAGTCCGTTTGCTCTGTTTTTGAAGGTGTTTTGAGGGAAAAGCGACACCATATCGATGGCAATCTTACCTTTTGCTTTGGCTAATAATACCAAACTTGCACTATCCTGACTCTGAGCAACGGTGATAGTGGCGGTATATTTCTTCCAGTCTTTGGAGGTGGTGGTGAAGGTTGCTTCGCCCAGTGTTTCTCCTTTTTTATTTACGAGTTTCACCTGCATAGGCATTGAACTACCATCCTGTTGAGCAATGAAAACAGAGAAATCAAATTTCTGTCCTGCCTTTACAGGGATACCATCGAAGCCGGAGTTCTTTAACCCAACACCTTCCTGACCAACCTCTTCTATCTTTAGCACTGCATAGTGTGGATTGTTAGGATGTACAGGTGAAGTTGTTTCTACCGAAAGAGCTCCATAGCCATAACCCTGAGTGATATATTCCCAGGCAGTAAATGAATCCCAGCCGCTATGATCAGTTGGGTTATATTCAAACGATCTGTTTTGAATCAGTTCGGCATACAATCCGCCATCGGCAGCATAATTGATGTCTTCGAAAAATACGCCAATCAAATCGGGGCTAATCGCTTTGGAATTGCTGACTTGTTTCTGTTGGGAATGTGCTGGGTAGATGGCTCCCAGCAACATTGCGAGTGTAAAGAGGTGTTTTTTCATGCTTATTATTAGTGTTTAAATTGATTAAGATTGTAAGATAGATATAGTGTAGTATTCTTTATTTCAATAGCCGTCCCATT
>Ga0302167_10001256_pt1 | contig 11170 bp, 15 predicted proteins | sample I_Fen_N1_1_FD_193496 | JGI IMG/M metagenome (GOLD analysis project Ga0302167, IMG submission 193496) | Peat permafrost microbial communities from Stordalen Mire near Abisko, Sweden - I_Fen_N1_1 | ecosystem: Environmental > Terrestrial > Soil > Wetlands > Permafrost | place: Sweden: Abisko...
TGTGATGAGTGATTTGCTTGTCCATCGTCTCGACGCGCTGGATCAACTGCGCCGCCAAGGCACGCAGTTCTTCAGGGTTTAATTGATCGAGATTCGGATGCGAAGTCATGCCGCCGATTTTGCCAGAGAGGGCTAGTGGCGGCGATAGACTGATGGGCCAATTGCGCTGGCAAGCGCGCCATGGCAGACAATTTAGAGCACCGTGATGGCTCCTCCGGAACCAACGCGTTGCCAAGGTAAGCCGAGCACCAAGGCTTGAAGTTGCTCTGCATCCAACTCGACTTCAGAGCCGTGCCGCACGCCCGGCCAAAAGAAACGTCCTTGATTCAAGCGCCGGGCAGCAAGCCAAATCCCCAAGCCATCATGCACCAGCACTTTCATGCGATTGGCACGACGGTTGGCAAACAGATAAGCACAGTGCGGCTTCGCCGCACCGAACACCGCCACGACCCGCGCCAGCGCAGTTTCAGTGCCGGCGCGCATGTCCATGGGCTCGGTGGCGAGCCAGATGGAGTCGATGCGGATCATCGCAGCAGGTCTCGAAGGAAAGCAGAACACCCCGCTGCATTTTCTGCCGGCCAACTCACCACAACTACGCCTTTTGAATGCGGCACTTCGATTCGGATCGTGGCAGGAAGGGCCTGATGCATCGGCACCGGCGGCGATGTCTTGACCGGGAGGAAGGCGGTTTGAAGTGTCAGGTTTTTCTGCGCATGCACGCGTATCCATTTATGGACGAGGTTGGCGTTGAGATTGTGGGTCAAGGCGACATTGGCAATCGAGGTGTCAGGCTGAGCGCATTCGGCGATGACCTGGGCCTTGAAGGACTTGGAATAGGAACGGCGTTCTTGTGGCATAGGCGTCCGCTTAAAAAGGCTAAAATGGTGTCCACTTAAATTTAGGTGGACACCATCGCCTCAAGCGACGGTTTCAGGAAGGTGTGTTGCCCGGACGGTTACTGAGTGCGAACTGGCAAAGCAGGTGCTCGACCAAAACGGACTCGACGCTTGGCTCTGCATTCAGCAGGTTTGCGTACAGATCCGGCAGCGGGACGCCTGGTGGAGTCCGACCATTGAGCCCGACTCCATTCTTCAAGCTGCTGATCTAGAAAAGCTCACTAAGGATCGTCTCGAGCATCTCGGCTACTGGCCGATTGCGGTCTATCAGCGCAAACAGCAACGCAAGAATGCCCATTCGATTCTAAAAATTCTCAACCACACATAACTGCTATGACATCACCACCACAGAGGTTCGTCCCATGTCATTGCAGTGCCCTAGCTGTAACTCACCCAAAATCGCCTCTCTCCACCAGGCTATGCAAATTGCAGCTGCACTCGGTACGGTCGGCGGCGCAGCACGCGGTGTCAGTGCAGCATTAGCCGGCAGTCAAGCGGGTGCCACCGTCGGCGCAGTTGCCGGTCCCTTCGGCGTCACTCTCGGAGCCGTTTCTGGCGCGATTCTCGGCGGGCTTGTTGGCGGCGCTGGCGGCTGTGCATTAGGCGCTCAACTTGGCGACAAGCTTGACCGTCATGTACTCGCCCACAACCTCTGCCTGATCTGTGGGCATCGCTTCAACCTCCCTGCTTAAACCATTTCCCACTTCTCTCTTTTAATACGTTCGGACAGGGCCACGCGATGCGTGGCCTTTATGCCGGCTCGCATCCTAAGGAATCATAATTATGGCTCATCAAATCGAACAAATGGCTTACGTTGGTGCAACTCCGTGGCATGGCCTCGGCAGTCAGCTGACTCAAAAACAACCTATCGAGATCTGGCAGCGTGAAGCCGGTATGGACTGGCAGATCCAGGAAAGCCCCGTCCACTTCAAAGCCGACGCAATTGGCCATATGGGCAGTATTCACTCATTCCCAGAGCAAAAGGTACTGTACCGTTCCGACACCAAGGCTCCGCTGTCCGTGGTATCCAACCGCTACCAAATTGTCCAGCCGCGTGAGGTTATGGAGTTTTACCGTGACCTGACTGAAGTGTCCGGCTATGAGCTGGAAACGGCAGGTGTTCTGAAGGGAGGGCGTAAGTTCTGGGCATTAGCGCGAACTGGGCAGAACGCCACTTTGAAGGGCAACGATCAGGTTAATGGCTACTTGTTGCTGGCGACCTCGTGTGACGGCACCCTCGCGACAACAGCCACGCCGACCACCGTTCGCGTGGTTTGCAACAACACGTTGAGCATTGCCTTGAATGGTATCCCCCATGCAATCAAGGTCCCACATAACACGCGATTCAATCCGCAGACTGTGAAAAAGCAACTCGGTATCGCCGTCTCGCAATGGGACGAATTCATGTACCGGATGCGCGTGCTCTCCGAACGCAAAGTTCAGTGGCCTGAGGTGATGAGCTTTTTTATGGAGGTGCTATGTGAGACCCACGCCCATGATCCCATTCCCGACGTACTACCTAACAAACGAGCGCTGGAGAAGGTTCAAAACTTGTACGAAGGCAAAGGTCGCGGATCAGACATGGAGTCCTCTCGCGGCACCGCGTGGGGCCTGCTAAACGCAGTAACTGAGTATGTCGATCACGAGCGTCGTGCCAGGAGTTCAGAGTACCGGATGGACTCAGCTTGGTTCGGGCAAGGAGCACAAATCAAGCAAAGAGCACTCCACTCGGCTCTACGACTAGTTGCATAAAGTTGTTTTCGACCAACATGCCTGAGCGATCAACGCTCAGGCATTTTTCCGCCTGAAGGAAAATACGATGAACTTCATACGCTTTGTCGGTCTGCTTTTCATGTTTTTCGGCATTCTGGCCAGCTGCCTGTTGGCAGTAGCACTAGCAGTTCTCATGGCTCGCTCCTGGCCAATCCTGATTGCAGTGCTGCTGGCGGGTTTGCTATTCGAGCTAATCACGACAGAAGCAGGGATCGAATTAACTGCAACTACCCAATCCTGATCTCAATCAAGCTACTTCTGCTTCATGTACGCAACCAACTGCTCAACCATGCTCATGATAAGCAACCGTTCAGCGTGGTTGAGATCACTGATCAAATCAGCCATGCGGCTGGCCTGATCCGTAGAGCGGGTACTGGTTTCGGTCAGTAACTCCGCTGTCTCGCAGTCAAAAATCGCGGCGAGCTGCATCAGTCGTGAGATGCCAGGCATGACGATACCGCGTTCAGTACGCGACACAACGTCAAAGCTAACCCCCAATTTTTCCGCGACCTCATTTTGAGTTAAGCCGCAGCGCTTGCGTTGCTTGGCAATGGCCCGTCCCACGACCACTGCCAGTTGTCTTTCTTCAGTGCCCGACATACCGCCCTCCAATTGGAGCGGAATGGTTGGGCATTGCCCCCTGGACAGGAATAGCGCTATATGTCGATACTCGACATGATACGCCTACATCAAGCTATTTATGCCAAAACAAGGAGCTCACCGTGCATGACAGCCCAGCCTCGCAGAAGAAAACCGTGTTCCACAGCCCCCACCCTGCACCACAGAACAGTAAATCGTCGGCGCTACCACTCTGAACACTGCCCTAAAGCGTAGTTTTTGGGCGCTATGCAAACCCAATCCCCAATCAGAAAACCGAGCACTAACATGAATATTAAAACCTCACTATTTAACGCAATGCTAATAGTCATTTTACAGGCAGGTATAGCCATCGCAGCCGCTACGGATGTGGACGTTCGCGTATGCGATAAGACACCTACTCCAGCTCCCATATTGTCGATCAAACATATCAACTGTTCTCTTCCAAACTCTGTCTACCAATCGGTGAACCGGCCTTACGTAGATCAAAATGGAAATCGCTTCATTAAAGCAGTTCCCGGATTTCGACTTACCAGTTGCGATAGCGCAGGAACATGCGCACATCAAGGCGAGTTTATGGGAAATGCACCTGCCGGACTCTACGGCGTTACTACTGGATGGTACTTGGGCACGGATACGTCAGGCGATGTAGTGGCTTATAAAGAGGGGACTGGTCCTGGATATGGAGGACAACAGTACAAACCGCAGTCCGAGAAGGAGACATCATCGCGCTCGGCGGATATAAGCAAAATGGACGTTGTATGCATGGCAACAGCGGTTTTCAATTGTTCGATCAATGGGGAAGACATCGAAGATCAGGACTTACCCAAACATCTTCCGCTGGTGGATAAAAAAGATGCAAAGAAAAAAGGTGGGAACTGTGACTCAGTACCGCTTTGCTACGACAAGAACATGATGCTCCTGGGCCTCAACAAGGACCTTTTTTTAAACTTATGAATATCATTAACAATTGGAAATAAAATGGACATCAGTGTTTATTCAGCCAGCGAAATATCTAACGAGGAAATCTCCTCCATGATCGTAGAAAAAAAGTCTTTTAAAATAAAAGAAATCGAATCTGATTTTTTTGGTGACACCGTGGAAACTATAGAAAAGCTTATTGAGTCCCAAGGACTCACATGTCGAGTGTATACCGCAGGACGCATAGCCGCCCTTGGAGTCGGTGCAATTACTATCGTTGGTGGAGTAGCAGCCGGACTTACAATTGCAGCTCACAACATTGCAACCTACAATCCAGACTACGAAATAGCTAAATTTTATCCGACAACGCTAGCCATAACTTACAAGAAATAGAAACTCTATCCGGCATAAATCAACCTTACGCCTTCCTTAGTAAAGCTGAGGAAGGCGTAAAGCTCAAAAAATTTATTTTTGAATAGCAGTTGAATCAAGACTCCACTTATGTAACTTCTAACTGGCATTAAATAACGGAGAAGTCACTTATTAGTGACTATTATTTCAACAGCATCTCGAATAGCCCTTTCCTTCCATAACTATTAAAGCAAAGAGGTATCAACCGCATACCGTGTAATTCAAGGAATCTGGGGTGAGTCGGTCACGCTGACCTTTAACCGCAACGTCAACTCCTGAAGCGGTCGCATTTCTAGTATGCCCGATAGCGGTCCCTTCGATTTCTGAATCGTTCCGAATTATCCAGAGTCGCCCCCCAAAGACATACCGCTACATCAGCGACAGACAGCTTCTTTTCGTTCACTTGATTGACCACTTGTATTTCGAACCCTTCGGGACAACGCTGGTTGCTCGTGGCACATCCTAATGGGCCTCATTTTAATGCTTAGAGATGTCTACGAAACTAGAAGCGATTCAAGCTGCCGATGGTAGACGGCCTCTGCTCTTGGTGGTGGACACGTAGCCAGTAAGAACTACTCATGCGGAGTTGGTGGCTTGTCAAAAACGCACAACGCACGTACCCCTTGATTTCCTATCCCTCTGGTCCGAAGCTTCCAGCTTTCCATCTGTACAAGGGGTCTCCATTGCTTTCATGGATCAGGCAGTTTGCCGGCCAACAAGCCCGCAATTACGAAGAACGATTTGACCAAGCCTTGAAGCGTAGCAAAGTCTGGGGACTGGCGCCCTCGAGCTTCAGTCGCACCCAAGAGAGGTTTGCCAGCGAGCGCAACCTCAAGGTTTTCCAGCAAGTAGTGGAAGCGCATCTATGCCATTACCATGCTGAAGAAGTATCACAGCAGTGTTTCGCTGTAACTTTAATGCTGAAAGCCCCACTGGAAGAGGCTCTGGGGGTGCCGCTTACCTTCACCCTAGGGTACGTCGAATACAACAGCTGCAATGTGTTTCATAGCAGTCACCAGGAGCTCAAGACGATGTTGAAAAAAGGAGTACCTTCACCAGCGCTGAATCTACATGCGTGGCTCACGCTGCCAAGCCACGAGGTGATTGATATGACATTCGGCACCACATACGGCGTGGTGAACCAAATACCGAGCGTTATTGGCCGCATGTGCTTCCTGCATCCGGATGACATGACGGCTGATATGCAGTACCACCCGCAGCTGGTTGGGGAGGATTACCTGGAGCGAATCGGCGCTACGCACATTTTGCTGATGCCGTCTTAAGACTCAATCACGTTATGAAATCGGCCGCTTACCAGGGATTCCTTGCACCTCCACGACAAGTTCAATTAAAGCCCGCTTTTGACAGATAAGCGCCATCCTTGAACGGCTGCATTCGGCCCAGAGTGTGTAAAAACGCTTCGTCAAAATTGAAATTTGCGCGTCTATGCGAAATCTGAAAATTATCGGCTGTTCAGCCGATCTGGATTTTGCGTAGAAACGCGATTTTCAGTCCAACACTGGGCTCCAATCGCGCTGAAAAACGTTTTTACACAGCCTCGGCCATTAGCTGCCGTTGGCAAGATTCTTTAGCTCTTGGTGACGCGGTAAATCCCGCAAAGCCGTGTTGATTAAGGAATTTGGATTTATTCCAGTCCCACCGCCGCCTTGCCTTAGCGTACGCAGCGCAGCGAACCAGCTAGCGCGGGCGCTACCGGTGCAAGATGGACTTCACATCGTTGCCATACAAAAATATTGTGGCGTACTCGGTGGAGACGTCCGGGACGTTTGATCTGGATTCGGAGCTGGAGATTTACTTTTCGTCGTTGGGAAAAGTGAAGTTTGAATTCACCGGGAAGACTTCGATTGTTGAGATCTCGCGGTTGATTTCCAAGCAACTGCTGGGCTGATCGGCGGGCAAAAAAAGACCTTGGAGTGCCAAGGTCATATTTTCTGCCTACACGATTCAACTGGTGTACTGGCTCAAAATGTGGGAGCGGGCTTGCTCGCGAAGAAGCCCGCCCCCACACCATCAAGCCACAGGACTTTTGTTTGCTAATTCAGCGCTGCATTCATCCATATTGTGCTTTGGAAGCTTCGAGGAAGCCAAAAGTTCATCCAAACAACGCTGCGCTAAATTATTAGATATATCTAACTCCTCAGCGATTAATTTATGAGTTGATTTTGGCCATTGTGCAACAGGTCCAGAAGGAGAAACTTTATACACTGAAGCAAGCATGGCAGGAGTTACAGTCACTCTAACCCACTCCCTCAAAAGCTCCCTCTCTTTCTCAACCCTGCCATAAATCTCAAGAACCTTAACGGCCGATGTCACGTCAGACACCTCATACTCTATTTGGCAGAAACTCAACAACCATCTAAAAAAAGCAACACTATAAGACGACTTGTTATTTGCATCCGCATGAAACATATAAAGCAACTTCATTAGGCCACACAAGCGCCCAGCCAACACCAGCGTCCTGCGCGCCACAACCTCAGAAGGCTTTCTTTTATGTATCGCTATACACGCCTGCTGTATCATTTCAAATTCATAATAAAGTGCCTGCAGAGCACTGCCACTACCCAACTCTAAAAACTTACCCTGATTCAAGTTAAAAAAGAGATACTTATTAATAATTTCGAACCGTGACGCCAAATCTTTAGTAATATCCTTTAAAGCCACTTCATCTTCAGAGTCGAGCGCACTCAGAAGCGCAACCCTCAAATCATAGAATCTTATTGAGTAATCATTAATCCTGCGCTGCGCATCACTAGTATATAAAAGATACAATACAGACTGCTGACGCTCAGATGCTATTTTCCCGACGAATATAGCTACGACCGACAGGCCAAGAAGTACATCTAGGGAGGCGACTACGCGACCAAACCCAATGGGTGAAATATCCCCATACCCCAACGAAGTCGCCGTCACAAGAGAAAAGTAAAAAGCGCCTGAATAACTTATTTCCTTCACATTTAATGTTTGGCAATCCGGACCGAAGCAATAGTACGCGGCAGAAACAGCCAGAACAATAATGGCAAAAGCGAACAAGTCAAAGTAGGAGGCTCTTTCCACCACGCGACCAAAAAAAGTAGTATGAGCACTTTTCTGGTGCGGACTCTCTAGCGCTGTAAAATCAACCGAAGGTTTCAGCTCTTTTAAATTTTTCAATTACAACCTCATTGACGATTGAAATTTTTGTTTCAACTTTTCAGATCACAACTTCGTGCCAGGCCTCGCCATTCGATGGGCGAAGGCAAGACGAACGAATACAAAATAATCCATCTCAACAAAATATATACCCATCTTTTTCAGCGCTATTAAATTGAGCGCGCTCAAACTGCCACGAAAATGTCGGTTGCGAGCGAATTTTCTTATGTTCGCCACATTTGAAAAAGTGCCGAGAAAGCCCAGCCAATTCAAAAGTCACCACAAAGAAAATCAATGGCGTACTGACCTTGGCCCAAAGTATTGACATTTTCTCGATGGCGTCGCTTAGTTTCTTCCTAGTTCTATAGGACACAAAGTTCGAAAATGCAGCGCTTTCACGTGCTTTCAGCAGCTTTTCAATTTCGTTGCCTTTGTCGTTATGAGATTGCACCCACTCCCACTCGACGTTAGAGAGGAGGGTCTGGTTGGGGTATTTCAAAACAGCGTCGGTGCGCCCGCCTTGTTCGAAGTAGGCGTGTGTACCGAGCAGGTTGGCGCATTGGCGTATAACCACCCCGATATGGATGGTCCAGCCGGCGCGGTTGGTAAGATCATTGTCGATGTCTACCGGGAAGTCCTGATAGCAAATGCAATTGAAGAGAGTGATGAAATCGCGCTCGATACCCTTCATTTTCGCATCCTTGAGAAATTGACGAGCTGTTTGCGAGTAGCAAAGAGCCACCACCTTAAAGTAATCCGTAGCGGCTGACACCTGACTCTGTCGATTTACAGAGAAAATACTGCAAAAGCGGATTACATTTCCCACGCATTCCATCGATTTCTGCCGTTCGTGACGGGCAGTAATCGACCCATAGCGGACATAAGTACCGGCATTATCGTTCTTCTAAAACAACCACATAATCGGAGAAGTCGACCTCACCAACACCGTCGCTGCATTCCAACGTCATCTTGCCATCGGGCCGGCAGATGTGAATTCCTGCATTGCCAACCCATGCATTTATTCCAAAAGCGCTTTTCCACACGTTCCAGACTTTTAAAGTACTTCCAAATTTGGAAAGCACTTCTATCTCTACAACATCAGGACTGATATCAGACCACAAAATTATCTCGGGATAGCCATCGCCAGAGCCGTCGACGACGATCTGCCCACTTACCGCCTTTAATGCCAAGCCTTGCACTCGATCGTTCGTAACACCCAATCGGCGAATTGAAAAGACGGTTCTGGGCTTCGTGATCTCGATCTCCATGATCGCAACGACGGTTTTCCCATTGAAATTTATGGCCTTTCCTTTAGTGCGCATAAATATCGAAGATAGCGTTTCTTCCATTTTCAACCCCCGGGATTTCTCAGGTCGTTTGAGTCAGCTTGGCCCAGGCGAGGTTAGCATCTCTATAGTTTACGGGTCTCCTGAGCAGCTACTTTTGGCCGAGAGGGGTCAGTTAAAAACGGCCAATCGGGAAGGGCTGCTGACGAGCCATAGCCGACACGAGAGACCGGCAGAAAATGGCCCTGAAAATTACATGGGGCCTGAAAGCGTTGCTGCAAAGCGGCCGTTCGATAATGCAACCTCCTGTCGAAGCGGGTCTTCAGAGCAGGGCTACCTCGTCGGCAGCGATCAATTAGCGGGCCTCTTCGAAGCCAGGACGGCTCATACTGATGTTTTTCCGCCTTGTGGATGGATAAGGGAAATGGGCACGAATGATAAACAGGTCATCGAGGAGCTACGCGCAATTATCGGCGCACAGCAAGAGCTTCTAAGACTGGCACTGTGGGTGATGTCTCAAGGGCCTACAGATTTTCTCGGCCACAAGGTAACTTGTCGTTTGGAATTGGACCAAGTGCGTGCCGCGACTGCTACTTCCCTCGGAGCTGGTCAGTCGATCAACACGATCTTAGTGGGCTCGGCAAACGTAGGAATCCCCGTTCGGGACCTATATCCCATTACGCGCGCAGTAGTGGAAGGCTTCATCAACGCCTCGTTCTTCGTGACGCAGCCAGTCGAGATTTCGAAACGTGCCATGAAGCACAAGGATTATGCAGCCTGGAAGCATACAAATCGTTCAATCGGCAACGGCGATTTCGCGTTCAGACTGAGCTCTGATCAGGAACCTAAGGTAACGGCTGACAGGTTGTTCCCTGAATTCACAGGCAGAGGTAGGGACTCCTGGAGCTCGTTGGACGCGCCTTCCAAGATCAATCGCATTGGCAAGGTCGACGGCCGCTCTGGCGGTGCCCTTTTGGGCGCTTACGCCCTTGTCTATGCCGTCTCCTCGGAGATCATTCACGGTTCTGTGTACGGCATGAGCTATTTCATGAGTGCGCACAACGCAGGTAACGAGAGTGTCGAAGCCTTTAAGGCGGGCACAGAGGCGCAGTTGGTCGATATCCTGACCGCTGTCGCCCACGCGACTAGCGGCTTTCTTTCGGCCTTCGCGACAGTCCATGAATGCAAACCGTTGGCAGACACAGAGCGGGAACTGTTCCGCAAGGTGTACAAGGCTGTCTGCGGCGAAGAGCTTAACGACAAACCAGGCATGCCTTCCTCAGCCTAAAGTGGGGCTAGCTAACGAGAACCAAGCAGCCAACCCAACTGCGGACATCCGCGAACGACCGAATAGTGGCCGAAAGCGGCCGGTCGTAATCGGTAGCTTTCGGCCAAAAGTGGTAACTCACCGTCGACAAAACCGAAAACGATTCAATGTTCTGGCGTGGTGTCTTTCTCAAGCAACACGGCACCGTCTCCGAGCAGACTTAAACGATCACCTGGATTGCGAAGCGGACAGTCATCCATAGAAAGACACCCGCAGCCGATACAGCCGTCAAGCTGGTCGCGAAGCTGGGTGAGGCTTCGAATCCTCTCAGTCAGCGTATCCCTCCAGATCGTGGAGAGATGCGTCCAGTCCTTTGCCGTCAGCGGTCGTCCGGATGGAAGCTCATCGAGCGCAGCCTTGATGGTCGCCAACGGAATGCCTGCGAGCTTTGCGACTTTGATGATTGCAATACGCCGGAGAGTATCGCGGGCATAACGACGCTGATTGCCCGCGCTCCGCATCCCCTGAATAAGGCCTTTCGCCTCGTAGAAGTGGACGGTCGCAATTGTGACACCGCATCGGCGGGCTAACTCTCCTACCGATAGAGGCACGCGCACATCAATCATGGATTTTTAACCCCTCTTGACCTCATCTATACATGAGGTTTTATAACGAGTGTCGTCTTGCCTTAGCAAGCCCTCATGCGCTGTCGCGTGAGACATCTCGAAGTGGAGCTAACATGGACAAGCGTCACATTCCCTCTGATCAACATTCGCACGTCGAGCAACAGGCGGGTTGGGCCACCCTGCTGTCTGGCTCGAATGGACTACGCTCGCTCGCACTAGCAGGTGGCGTGATCCTCCACGCAG
>Ga0302167_10001258_pt1 | contig 11163 bp, 9 predicted proteins | sample I_Fen_N1_1_FD_193496 | JGI IMG/M metagenome (GOLD analysis project Ga0302167, IMG submission 193496) | Peat permafrost microbial communities from Stordalen Mire near Abisko, Sweden - I_Fen_N1_1 | ecosystem: Environmental > Terrestrial > Soil > Wetlands > Permafrost | place: Sweden: Abisko...
TTAAAATTTTTAGATGAAAAAATGAATTGGATTGTCGAAAAAGGCATATACAGAATCATGGTTGGAAATTCCTCGAAAAACCTGCCGTTGAAACAAAATATTGAAGTTCAATAGCTTTAATTTATCAAAAATTAAACAAAGTTTTTACGAATAAAAAAGCATGGAAAAGTTTTTTAAATTTTTCCATGCTACAGTCTGATAATATTTAAAAGAATAGTAACGTGAAGCTTTATTATATTCTTAATTTGTGTTTATAGAATCATACGGGTTTTTGATATTTCGAAGAATATCAGTTCATTTTAAAATCTTTGGGGAACTATCTTAAAATGACCTTCAATTGGTTTACTATTCTATTGAAATCTATAAATTGATAAGGATGAGATATTAGTATTATTCCCTGAGCAATAAGTTGCTCCCCCTACGACATCATCAGCAAATATCTGATCTCCTGCCTGTAGTTGGATAGTTGAGAATTCATTGGTATTTAACTGACCATTAGCTAAAGTTAAATCTGCTGTGTTAACAACTGTGTATAAACTTCCACGTTTTCTAACGGTTCTAAAAAAGGATTGTGCTCCTGCTACTGCTCCGGTACATGAAGTTACATACGCAGTTAGTGAAATTTGGTACAAACCTGCAACTGGTGCTGTATAGGCTTGCGTTGTTATATTCCATGAACCGGGATCATTTATTGCCAAAGTATTTCCTGTTTGGGTTGTATCATTAGAAAAATATGCTAATAATCCACCAGCTCCAGCCGGAGAAGCTGTATTTAGCTGAGTTCCGGTACCTTTTACCAATAAAATCAGTTGGGAAGTTGGAAGTGTGCTTGTGATAACTCTTTCCCATTGAGTTCCTGTAAAGAAATAAGTTCCTGGAAGTGTTACTTTTATGGTTTGTCCTGAAGGGGAAGGGTCTGCAGCTGTTATGTATACAAAAGCTCCTGTTTGGGCGGCAGTATATGTTTTAGTTTTTAGTTGGGCTCCCGTTAGTCTAGGAGGAATAACTCCGTCTAATACGGACGAGTCAGTTGGTTTTCCTACAGCATCAATAGTTCCTTGAGGTGTTGGTGTATTAATCCCTACTTGCGCGATAACACTCATCGAAAACATAAGCGTACCGAATGAAAGTAAAAGTTTTGATTTCATAATGTTTTATTATTTAATTATAGTAAAAATTCAAATTTTGAACTATTAAGTTTGTTTAAAAACTTGAAATATTAAATTTGTAATAATAATTAATTATTATCGGTATAAAGATAATTCTTTTATCATATTTAGTATTAAAAAATTAACATTTTTTTGAAATTTGATTTATCTGTTTTTATTTGAGCATAAAAATAATTGAGGATAATTTTAACCTAATAAATATTCTGGTACGATATGTGTAATATTTATTACAAATCCGAATGAATTTTATTAATAATTTAAAATCATTCATAAAAGTAAATATTATGAACAAGTTTTTTATATCAACAATTTTATTAGTAGGATTAGCAATGAATGTTTCTGCACAAAAGCATCCTACACCGCCTCCTCATCCTTCAAAAAGTGAATTGGTAAACATTAAATCGAAAGAGCTGGACAAAAGATATAATCAGGAAAAGAAATTGATTTTGAATCATCCACTTGCTACAAAAAAAATGAAACAAGACCAATTGAAGGCTCTAAATGAGAAATATAGAAGCCAGAAAAAATTACTTAAAAAAATGTAATAATAGATATTTATTGATAGTTTTTAATTCCCTCAATTTAAAATAAATACTATTTAATTTTTAAAATATAAATGTTATGAATAAATTTTTTATCGCAAGTTTATTACTCTTAGGCTTATCGGCAAACTTTTCTGCCCAAAAAACTCAGGATCAGATTAATAAAGTATATGCAGAACAATATCGAAAAATTAATGAAGATCCAAAATTATCCGGTCCTGAAAAAGCGAGATTAAAAAAGCAACTTGCCTTAAAACAAGATCAGGAAAATAAAGTCTACGATGCCGAATATAAAAAGAAATATGGAAATTCTAAAGAAGGTAGAAAAAAGTTAGTAGAAGATAAAATTAATGAGCTTGATAATAGATATGATAAAGAAAAAAAGCTAATTGAAAATGATAAAAATCTGGGGAAAAATCAGAAGAAAACTCATAAAGAAGCTTTGAAGAAAAAGTATGAAAGCCAAAAAGCAATTCTGAAAAAAGAAAAAGATAAAATTTAATCTTGATAATTCATCAAAAAAATTGAATTTTAATCAAAATATTAAAATTGAAATAGTTTAATTCTATATATTCAGTTTTACAAAATTTTAAACTAAAATGAAATTTCATTAAAGAGAACCCGTTTTGTGTTCTCTTTTTTTATTGAAAATACATTGAAAGTGCGCTTTATTATGCATTGCTTCATGAATTTTAAGAAAGGTGTAACATCCAATATTTTTCCTTAAATTCGCATTAAAATTTTTAAGCTAATGAACTACGATATTATTGTCATCGGAAGTGGTCCTGGTGGATATGTTACAGCTATTAGAGCGGCACAATTGGGTTTCAAAACTGCAATTATCGAGAAAGAAAACTTAGGTGGGATTTGCCTTAACTGGGGATGTATTCCAACGAAAGCTTTATTGAAATCTGCTCAGGTTTTTCATTACATCAACCACGCGGAAGATTATGGTTTGAATAAAGTGGAACCAAGTTTTGAGTTTCCTAATGTTATTCAAAGAAGCCGTGGCGTTGCGAATAAAATGAGCAAAGGTATTGAGTTCTTAATGAAAAAGAACAAAATCGATGTTATTTTAGGAACTGCTAAAGTTTTAAAAGATAAAAAAGTTTCTGTTACAGATAAAGACGGTAAAGTAACAGAATATGCTGCAAGCAATATCATTATTGCAACCGGAGCACGTTCTAGAGAATTACCAAACTTACCTCAAGACGGTAAAAAAGTAATCGGATACAGACAGGCATTGTCTCTTCCTGAGCAACCAAAATCTATGATTGTTGTAGGTTCTGGGGCAATCGGTGTTGAGTTTGCTGATTTCTATAATACAATGGGAACTAAAGTTACTGTTGTTGAATTTATGCCAAACATTGTTCCTGTAGAAGATGAAGATATCTCTAAGCACTTAGAAAAATCTTTGAAAAAGACAGGGATCGAAATTATGACAAATGCTTCTGTTGAGAGCGTTGATACAAGTGGAGAAGGAGTAAAAGCTACTGTGAAAACGGCTACTGGAACTATTACTCTTGAAGCTGATATTTTATTATCTGCTGTTGGTATCGCTGCAAACATCGAAAACATCGGTCTTGAAGAAGTTGGAATCCAGACAGATAAAGGAAGAGTTTTAGTAAACGAATGGTACGAAACTTCTGTTCCGGGTTACTATGCGATCGGAGATATTATCCCGACTCAGGCTCTTGCTCACGTTGCTTCTGCTGAAGGAATCACTTGTGTAGAGAAAATCAAAGGAATGCACGTTGAGAAAATCGACTATGGCAATATCCCTGGATGTACTTACTGTCACCCTGAAGTTGCTTCTGTTGGCCTTACTGAAAAGCAGGCTAAAGAAAAAGGTTACGAAATCAAAGTTGGTAAATTCCCTCTTTCTGCAAGTGGAAAAGCTACTGCAAACGGAAATACTGATGGTTTCATCAAAGTTATTTTCGATGCTAAATACGGTGAATGGCTAGGTTGTCACATGATTGGTGAAGGTGTTACTGATATGGTTGCTGAAGCTGTTGTTGCTAGAAAACTAGAAACTACAGGTCACGAGATCATCAAATCTATCCACCCGCATCCAACAGTTTCTGAGGCTATCATGGAAGCTGCTGCTGCTGCTTACGGAGAAGTTATTCATATCTAATCTAAGAATAGATACAATATAAAATTAAACCACAGATTTTTGTCTGTGGTTTTTTTTATGCATTAAATATTTATATTTTTAAGATAAATGAAAGAATTATTAAAATAATTTTAAAATTCACATTTTTAGAAAAATTAATCTCATTTTGTCCTTACGTTTTCTTAATTTTATTCTATGAATTTTGAAAAAACAGGATTGGTTTTATCCGGTGGCGGAACGAAGGGCATTGCCCATGCAGGAGTTTTAAAATTCTTGAAAGAAAAAAATATCAATATAGATGTTTTAGCGTGCTGTAGTGCGGGTTCCATTGTCGGAAGTTTGCATGCAGTGGGAAAAACACCCGAGGAGATTTTAGATTTTTTTCAGTCTATCTATTTTTTCAATTGGAAACATTTTGCGTTTAATCAGCCGGGATTGGTTTCTTCGGTGATTTTCAATAATTATTTAAGACCTATTTTTCAGGATATGAAAATTGGTGACTTAGATAAAGAAGTAAAAATTGTAGCAACAGAATTGGTTTCCGGAACTCAGAAAATTTTTGATAATAGCTTTAAGGTAACAGATGCTGTTATTGCTTCATGTTCTATTCCTGGAGTTACCACGCCTTATATTTTAGGGGAAGAAATGTACTGTGACGGAGGGGTTTTAAATAACTTTCCCGCAGACGTTATCAGAGATGAATGCGATCGATTGATTGGCGTTTTTGTATCTCCACCACACAATATTAATATTAATGATTTAAAGACCATAAAAGCAATCGTTTCAAGGTCTTACGATCTTCTTTCTTACAGAGTGGAGAAAGCAAAATTCGAATATTGCGACTGGTTTATATCTTCACAGGATCTATCAAGTTATGGAACTTTTGAACGTAAAAAAGACCGTTTGGAAGAGATTTTTAATATAGGATATAATGCAGCAAAAGACAGTTTTGAAAACGAACAAAATGTTTTTGTAAAAAATAATGTTGATTGTCTGTAAATTACATTATTTTCAAAAAATATTTTGATTTTTTGTATTATCAATAATATTTTCTTCCGTACATTTGTACAGCAAAAAGGATCTTACTCCTTCACAAATAAAATGGAACAAACAAACTTTAAGTTTTTTCTTTTGAAAGTATCAGAAATCATATTCACGATTTTTAATACTTCTCCTCCTACACTTTCTTAAATTTTTCGAAAGAATTCAATTACATGATTCTATCCGTATTTTTTTTAAATAAAAAAATAGGGGTTATCGGTCATTTCTACTATTTAAACTAAATTTTAAACAAATAAATTATGGAACTATCGTTTCAGGGCTGGATGATTCCGGCTGTCATTGTGCTTTTATGCGTAATTTTTTACAAAATTATTTTGAGAGTTTTCTTCGGATTGGTCATTGTTCCCGAAGATAGAATTGGTTTAGTTACCAAAAAATTCGTGCTGGTTGGTAAGCAGGAACTTCCGGAAGGGAGGATTATTGCAACCAATGGAGAGGCTGGTTTTCAGGCTCAGACATTAGCACCGGGAATTTATTTCGGTAAATGGATTTGGCAATACACGATTCAATTTCAGCCATTTACCGTGATTCCTACTGGGAAATTAGGATTAATTCTGGCGAAAGACGGAACTGAGTTGGAAACCGGACGTATTTTGGCAAGAAAAGTAAACTGCGACTCTTTTCAGGATGCAGAAGCTTTTCTTAAAAACGGAGGTAGAAAAGGGCGACAGACAGCCATCGTTGCACCAGGTTCTTATAGAATTAATACCTTATTGTTTGATATTGATTTTACAGATATGACTCAAATTCCGGACAATGCGGTGGGAGTGATAACGACAATGGAAGGTAATCCTTTGGAAGAAGGGCAGATTGCAGGTAAAATTGTTGACGCCCACAACAAATTCCAGGATGTTGATACTTTTTTGAGCAATGGAGGTTATAAAGGTCTTCAGGAACAGGTAATTTTAGCGGGTTCATATTTCTTAAATCCGTGGTTTACAAAAGTTGAAATGGTACACATGACGGAAATCCCGATCGGGCATGTCGGTGTAATTATCAGCTATGTAGGTGCAGAAGGTAAAGATTTAAGCGGTGTTGATTTTAAACACGGAAATATTGTAGAAAAAGGTCACAAAGGAGTTTGGTCAGAACCAATCGGTCCCGGAAAATATCCGATCAATCCTTATATTATGAAGGTTGAGCTTGTTCCTACAACCAATTTAGTTTTAAACTGGGCATACGAAAGAAGTGAATCTCACCAATTAGACAAAAATCTTTCAACGATTACGGTGAGAAGTAAAGATGGTTTCCCTTTTAATCTTGATGTTTCTCAAATCATTCATATTCCGACTTATGAAGCTCCAAAAGTGATTGCTCGTTTCGGAAATATGATCAATCTGGTAAGTCAGGTCTTGGAGCCTACGATTGGCAACTATTTCAGAAACTCTGCACAGGACAGTGATGTGATTGCGTTTTTAGGAACCCGTAAAGAAAGACAACAGTCTGCGAAAGAGCATATTAGCAGTGTTTTGGATCAGTATAATGTAAATGCGGTTGATACTTTGATTGGTGCGATTGTTCCTCCTGAAAGCCTAATGAAAACATTAACAGACAGAAAGTTGGCGGAAGAACAGAAAATCACATACGAAACCGAAATGTTAGCACAGGAAACCCGACAAAGTTTAGAAAAAGAAACCGCGGTTGCAGATATGCAGAAAGAAATTGTAAAAGCAGATCAGGGTGTTTGGATTGCAGAACGTGTTGCGGATGCTTCGGTGAAAAAAGCAACGGGTGATGCCAATTCTGTACGTCTTCAGGCTAATGCGGAAGGAGACAGACTGAAATTACTCGCAACCGGTGAAGCCGAAAAAACAAGACTTTTAGCCAAAGCAGAATCCGAAAAAATTGAATTATTAGCTAAAGCGAATGCCGAGCAGATTTCTTTAACGGGTAATGCGGAAGCAGAGAAAATATTGGCGATTGGTAAATCTAATGCTGAATCTTACAAACTATCTGTAGAAGCAATGGGCGGAAACAATTTCACACAATTGAAAATCATGGAAAACATAGCTTCTCAAAATGTGAAAATAATGCCGGATGTTCTTATCGGTGGAGGTGGAGACTCTGCAAATGGTGGTATCAGCGGATTGTTGGGTTTGCAGCTTCTTGAGCAAGTTCAAAAGAGAAATGAAGATAGTTCAAAAGTGATTGAGGTTAAATCTGATGAAACTCCTGAACAATAAAATTAAAATATGAAAAAACAAAAAACTCCCACTTTAAAATGGGAGTTTTTTTATTAATTTTTTACGACTTGTCCGTCTTGATTAACGATCGTTTTTCCTGTATTATCATCTACTTTTAAAGTATAAGGCGCTTTTTTCGCTGAATTAGTTAAATAATTTCTCCACACCTGATAAGTGAAAGCATTATTTACAAATTCATAATAATAGTTACCGCCGGTACCATCAGGAATCAATTCTCCGTCCGGAATTATCATACTTGGTTTTGAAGTGATTTTTGCATTGGCAGCCCAAGATTGATACAAATATTTACCGTTAGGTTGTTTATCAATTCTTATTTTAAACTTTTTAGTTTTAATAATTACCGTTTTGGGTACTTTTTGATAATTTGCAGAAACCGTTGATGATTTTGGTGATTCGTTTTTAATTTCGGTAGCATACGCCAATGAAAATTGAGCGATACAAAATGCTCCCAAGAGAATTTTTTTGATCATTGTAATGAGTTTTGATTTAGTTGGATATTCTCAAATTTAATGCCAATCCACGAATTTTTGTTTAATGAAAATTTTATTGGTTTAATTAAATTTAAAGAAGTATTTTAAATGAAAAAAATCCTACAACTTGCAGGATTTTTTATATTTGATTTAATTATTAATTTCTTCTGTTACGCTTACTGTTTCAGTTTGAGTATAACTTGCAAAGGCGTCTTCCAGACTTCCAAATTTGCCTTTAAATTCATCAATCGGGCAATCCTGAAGAATATTTCCTTTGTGGATAAGAATCACGCGTGAACAAAGCGCTTCAACTTCCTGCATTATGTGCGTGGAAAGCAAAACCGTTTTTTCTTTGCCGATTTCTTTTACAACATTTCTGATCTCAATGATTTGATTGGGATCTAAACCATTCGTTGGTTCATCTAAAATCAATAAATCAGGTTGATGAATGATAGCTTGTGCCAGACCAACTCTTTGCTTGTAACCTTTAGAAAGCTGACTGACTTTCTTAGATTTTTCAGGAGTAATTCCTACTAATTCAATCACCTCATCAACTCTTGCTTCTGAAATATTATGAATATTTGCGACAAACTGTAGGTATTCTTTTACATACATTTCCAGATACAACGGATTGTTTTCAGGTAAGAATCCAATGTTTTTCTTACTTTCAATCTCGTGTTCGGAAATATTTTTTTCATTAAAAATTATTTCACCTTCATCAATTTTCAAAGCACCAACGATGGATTTCATTAGAGTTGATTTTCCAGCTCCGTTCGGGCCTAGAAGACCGATGATCTCGCTTTTATCAATTGAGATATTGATGTTGTTAAGTGCGGTTTGTTCACCAAATTTCTTGGTCAGATTGATTATTTGAAGTGACATAAATGAAAACAATGTTTTTACAAAAATAGAAATAAAAAACTCATCCGGGAAGAATGAGTTTAATTATGTTTTGTAAAAATTGATTATTTTTTATATTTCTTGCTTTTTGGCGAAGAAGTTGGCTTTTTTGCCGGAGTATCATCTAAAGGTATTGCTGTGCTCGTTGAAGAGTTATAGCTTGTTGCACCCGCCGTAGAAGAATTTGTTTTCGCTACAGCTCTTTCATATAATACAGATTTGCCGTTTGTCTTTCCAAAAAGTTTATCAACTTGTTTCTTGTTCAGAAACTGTGATTTTCCAACATATTTTTTGTTCTTATTAATATATTGAATAAACTGAACAGTTGGCTGTCCGAAGTTTTTCTCGTAATGAAGTTCAATAATATCATTGGGAAGTTCCAAAACAATATTTCCTTCAGGAGAATCGATGAATCCGTCGGTAATCATTTTATATAAACCTTCAACATCTTTATTCATATTATGAAATGAAAAAGATCTGAAAGTATTTAGGTTAGCGGTGTTAAGATCCTGATAGTTGATCGTAAATTTATCGTCTTTTTTATATAAACCAACGGAATTATCTTTGCCAATTTCCACTAAAGTTTCGTTTTTCAAGACCTTAATCTGTGAAAAAACCGAAATACCGAACATGCAAGTAAATAGTAGAATTATTTTTTTCATGTGATGATTTTTAATGTTTTATAATTTGGTATATCTAAATTACTAATAAAAACGCTAAAAAACAATTTTTATTCCTGTCAGCAAAAGTAGCATTTTTTTTTAATATCTGTAATGAAGATACTGTTAATACTATGCATTTCATTCTATTATGTATTTAGCCTATATTCCTTTATTAATGAGGGTTTTATAAAGGTTTTGACTATAGATTGTAATAGAAAGCTGACGATGTTATAATAATTTGTTTTAACATGTAATTTATTAAAAGATAGTTATTAGCTAATTTTATTCACTTATAAATGAATTCTAATTTAAAATTAATGTTAAATATGTGTTTTAAGTATTAAGATAAACCAATTTTTGAATAAGAATACTTTTAAACGATTTGAATTAGATATTTCAAAATTAATGATTGTCGTTTTGCCGGCTTTTGCCAAAGAACGGGGAAGTTGTAAATTAAACTTTTTTTCATGTGTGATATTTAAAAATTAAAGGGGCAAAGGTAGGCAAAATATTAATTTCTATATATGACACATCTCAGAGTGCGTATTAATTTTTAATATTTTGAATTAGGGTAAATAAAAAATTGCTTAAAAAATGGTTTTTAGTAAACTTTACAGGGCTTATTCTTCAATAGATCATTCTGTTTTTAGGCAGTAGTTTATTTTAAATAAACCTTATGTTTTAGTATTATTTTTCATCAACTATTTGATGATCCGTAAGAAAAATATAATTTTGCAGCCAGCAACATAAAATCATAATTGATGATCATGTTGTTTTATTAAAAAAACTAAAACCTAAATCGAAAACTAATTAAATCATGAAAATGAAGAAAACTACACTGTGTTTTAATTCACCAAAACTAATTGTCTCCAACAATTTAAAATAATAGTAAATCCTTACAATTTCTTTAGAGCCACAAGTCGTATTTAATCAATAGGGCTTATTTAACTATTTCCTGAAATTAGATGGGAGTTTTTGTGGTATCGGAGGGAGTTTGAGATTTTACCAATAACGATACTACATTTTTATCAACGAAAATACTTTCAAAATCAACGTTCATTCATTGATTGAAACTCATTTTTTATGGAGATAAGAAACCATTCAAACGAAGCGAAACCGAAAAGCTAAACGAGTAGGAAAAATATTATTAAACTTAAACATGAAGAGAATTATTTTATTAAAAACCATGAAAAAACTCTACTTTTTACTCTTAATTTTCATTTCAATTTCTGCCTTTGCACAAACGTATAGTTACACAACGTACAATACTTCAAATTCAGGAATAGGAAGTAACTATATTGCTGATATAAAAGAGGATGCCAACGGCTTGTTATGGATTGCTACTTATAATGGCGTTTCAACTTTCAACGGAACTACTTTTACCAATTATAATACAACTAATTCCGGTATTGCGTCTAATGCAATTTTAAAAGTTCAAATTGATGGTTTAGGTAGAAAATGGCTAGCATCACAATTCAACGGGATTATCTTATATAACGGTACCACTTGGATCAATTACACAGCTGCCAATTCGGGATTACCTAGTAATGAAATCATTGATATAGCTGTTGACGGACTAAATAACCTTTGGGTTGTGACATCTGGAGGACTTACAAAATTCAACGGAACAACTTGGACTACTTATAATTCAGTAGCAAATATGAACTCAGTAGCCACTGACAGTAATAATGGTGTTTGGGTTACAAACAATGGTGTATTGTACAAATTTAATGGGGTTGATTTTAATTTCATCGCACAGGGAACTCAAAGAATATTGAGAATTGCAAATAATACAATTTATGTAAAAGGTTCTGATAGTTTAATCACTTTAACAACAAGTGGAACTAACCTTACATTCACATATCAAAGCACTTCTTGTCTGGCGGGATCCCAACTCAATGCTTTGGATGTTGACAGCAACAGCAAAGTGTGGATCGGGTTTAATGGACAAGGGGTGCAAAACTTTACGAATTGCACTACTTATACTACTACAAATACAAATTCAGGTTTGCCAGATAACTATTTTAGTGCAATT